>ERZ1643249.1740-NODE-1740-length-21358-cov-8.531991_pt1 | contig 21358 bp, 22 predicted proteins | sample MGYA00579263_ERZ1643249 | MGnify/ENA primary metagenome ERZ1643249 (study PRJEB29033, sample SAMEA4952264) | chicken gut metagenome | biome: Broiler Chicken; feature: Gastrointestinal Tract; material: Caecum | place: Ireland | collected 2018 | study: Broiler... | reverse complement strand
AGAGTGCCAGTACCAGCACAGAGGAGCCTGCTCCGGATTCCCCGACCCTGAGTGAGCAGGCACAGGCTTTTATCACCGCTGTAGATGCGCTCGATCGTGAGGGCATTCTCGCGGCAGTCAACAGCTGGGCGCTGGCAAGCCAGGCCTGGCAGGCAGATAAAGAAAATCCTGATTTGATCGCTGCTCTGGACGAAGCGACGGTGTTGTCAGACGAAGCCTCCGCTCCGGTAACTGCTGCGGAAGACCTGTACCTGTCCCTTACGGAGGAAGAAAAGGCAAACGAGGCCGTAGCGGCTGCGTATTCCGCACTTGCTGCGCTGGTTGTAACCATGCAGGCGACCATCGAGAATCCCTCTGTTCCGAGCGAAGGGGATGGTGGTGACGATGCCGGATCTCCTCCCGATCTGGAAGAGATTCACCAGATGTTGTATGGGGATCTTCCTGATGCACCCACAGATAGCTATATGGGCAACTATGGTCTTCCCGTTGCGACTGGTGACACCAAGATTGGCATTAGCCACTGGAACGATGACCCGTCGGTTGCCATTGGCTATATGGATTCCGAGGCGCTGAATTCGGATGGGCTGTCCATCACAGTACCCCGTCAGGCCGGCGAGTCCTTTGCTATTGTCCCCATCTTTGTGCAGGTGGAATATCCTGCCAACAACAGCACCTCGCAGATCATCCTGCCTGAAGATGTAGTTCTGCTGGACTATTCCGGCAATCCGGCAGATGAGCAGACCACTGCTGCCATTCTGAACAGCAGTTATGTAGAATCTTCTGCAGCCACGACCGGCATCTATGTGCAGGCAGACCACGATTTTGCCGTGACATTCCGCTACAACGCTCCGGATGGTTCCAGTCTGGAAAAGACCTTGAATGTCCATCTGGAAGGTGAAACGGAGACACAGCCGACGAAGGCCAATGGAATCAGCACATACGAAGCACGCCCCGAGCCGGATGTAAAGACTGGCAAAATCACGAGTGTGCAGAAAGTAAATGGTTCATGGCTGATTTGGTTTAACGGGCAGGAAGCATACTGCTGCACCCACGGTGCGAAGGGCAGTCCGAACGGATGTCCTACCTACAATTATTCGCACACTTCCATCGTAACGGCGGCCCAGTACACGCCCGGCGATCATTTTAGCAACCAAGTAAATATTTGGGGTGGTTTGGGGCAGCTGTCTCTCGGTCTGATGAGTGCCGATGCTGCTATGGATTCCGTCTATGATGAGGTACAGCGTTGGATTATTTCCAACTATCCTGACAGCGTTCCGGCTCAGAGTTATATCCGTTCCTTCGAGCAGATGAGCAACGGTGTATCCACTTATGTGGCGGAAAGTGACTATTATACCTACATCTACCAACCCCCTATTTCCGGTTGGCAGACTGTTGCACTGATTGGACCTCCCACCGGCAGCATTGATCCGGACATTCCGCCCGCAGGTGCCGAGTATTACGCCAGTTGGTCGGCTTCGCCCCAGACTGCCAGCGGCAGTTTTGATGCGAACTACACAGTCAACGTGGACAAGCAGCAACTTGAAACCGGCGAAAAAGTGGACGGTGCCACCATTGAGATTGAACCCTTGGAAAAGGGTGGTACGATTGACGGTGGCAATTGGAGCATCACTCCGGCGGATAAACAGACCGTGACCACCAGTGGCCACACTATGGATGACGATTACCAGGATAACGGAGGCGACGCCAGCGCCAGCTGGAGCCTGCACTACAGTGTGACCAAGACCTCCACCAGCAGCCGTAGTGGGAGCGAGGGTCCGTATTCCAGCCAGGCTGAGGCAGACGCAGCAGCGGCCAGTGCCAAGGCCAGCGCAGAGTCTGAGTTGCGCGCCGAAGCCCAAGGCATGGTAGACCGAGCCATTGCTGCGGCCAAAAGCGAGCTGGCCAGCATTGATTTCCGTTTCGATGAGACGGTCGTCCCGGTAGGATTTGAGTTCTACGATGGTGAACATGGAAGCAAGCAGACCATCTCGGTCCCCATGGACAGTTCGGATGAATACCTCATGCGAAACGATGAATGGTCGTTGCAGGTCAATATCCGGAAAACGGACAGCGAAACCGGCGAAACGATCACTTCTGATGCGGAATATGAGGTCTTCGAATGGGATGTTGTTTCTCAGATGTATATCCCGTTCCACGCTGAAAAGCCGCGCGAAGCAACGGCACCCACCTATAACGGATACCATGTGGTCCGCAACGAGGATGGAACTTATTCCGTCGCCAACAGTACCGATTATGGCACCGAGTTCGATACCTCCCGGACCATGTACTACACCCAGCGCAACGAAGGCAAATTTCTTATCGTGGAAACGAAAGCACCCGATGGTTACTTCGGTGACTGGACGGACATCGAGCAGCCCGGTGAGGCAGGTACTCCGCTGGGCAAGCGTGCCTACTATATTGAGATTACCAAGGACAATGATAACAGCGTAATCTGGTTGGATAATGCTGATTACAATGCTGACATCGCCACCAGTTATACCGGCGGCATTAAGTTGCTGACCAGTGACGGGCAGGAAGCCACTGTCACCATCTATGATCAGGCGCAGGATGCTGGCCGCACTTATTCAACGGACCGTACAGGCCGTGCAAACAACGAAGACAGTTACACCATGACCCCTGAGGATGGTGTCTTCCAGAATGATCGTGTGTTGGGTGAGATTATCTTGGTAAAATCTGACCTGGATCAGCTGCGCCCCACACCGATGGCCGAAGGTGGCGAGGACTGGGAAATTCCCGGTACTGCGCCCCATGGCGAAGCCAGCATTGAAGGGGCCGTATACGACCTTTATGCCGCCGAGGATATTCTCCACCCTGATGGTGTGAGTGGTGTGGTTGACTACAGCAAGATCACCGATCAGGATGGCAATCCCATCTGGCATACCACAGTGCGCACCAACAGCGGCTGGGATGACAGCTATCTTCCTATTCTCAGCAAGGATCATCTGGTAGCCAGCGCCGAGATCAAAGACGGCCTGCTGGTGTTCAGCAATCTCTATCTCGGCGAGTATTATCTGGTAGAGCGGGCTACCGGCCTTGTGCTGCCCGTGGATACCAACAGCAAGTTCTACATCACCGGTCAGTATCCTGAATTGAACCGCAAACTGGAGCCTACTGGTGAGTACTCTCCGCTGGAGGAGTATTATGGCGAATACACCGACTACGTTTATAAAAACCAGTACTCCGCCGTTGCTGAAGGACGTTCTCCGGAAGGCTTTAAGACCTACGACGGCTACTATCTGAGCTACGCCGAAGGTTACCTCTGCGATGAGATCAACCACTATGAAACCCTGTCCTATGGTGACGAATCCGGCTATGTAGTCCGGGAAGGCGAACAAAGCCTGGATGCAGTCCTGAAGGGCGGTTTTGAACTCCGTAAACTGGTAAGTACCACTGGCCCGGGCAGCCCCGCTCCCAAGCTGGAAGGAGCTGGTTTTACCGTCTACCGCATCCCCGATCTGAGCAAGGCGGACCAGTTCACCCGCAACCCGGACGGCAGCTACAATGTCCAAAGTGTGCTGGATGCCTACCGCAAGGACAACTACGACCCCGACACTCTGAAATATGATTTCACTGGCGAAGCCCAGGCAATCGCCCGGATGTTCGAGAGCGACGCCGATTTGGTGTACGCTTATAACGTGACTCTGACCGATGCAGGCGATTTCGCCAACGGCAGCGGTCTCGGCTGGGTACCTACTGGCACGACCAACGAATATCGTCTGAGCGAAATTTACACGAATGAGGAAGGCATCATTCGTGTGACCGGTCTGCCCTATGGCCAGTATCTCGTCGTTGAGACCACCATCCCGAAAGATGTGTTCCAGGCCGATCCCTTTGGCTTTAAGGTGGACAGCGACACGCCCCAGAGTATCTTCTGTCAGCCTAATGGTAGTGTAACAGAGCCCAGCAACAGCTATGTGACCTACAACATCTTGGATGAGGAGATGGAAGGCTACTTGAAGCTGGTCAAGGTGGACGCCGAGACTGGCAAGGCTGTCAAGCTGGCCAATACTGCATTTGCCATCTATAAGATTGATGATGATGGAAGCAGGGAACGCCTGTCCATGATCGACCCCGACAGCGGTGATCCCACTGTCAAAACCGATGTGTTCTATACCGATGAGAATGGTATGATGAAGACGCCCGAAAAACTGCCTTTGGGGCGTTATCTCATTGAAGAGTTGGAAGGCCCGAACGGATTCTTCAACGATGAGCAGTATACTGTAGAGTTCGAGATTTCGTCCGACTCCGCCTGGGAAGTGATTGGCAATGCTGTCAACGGCATGGATGAGTACATTCTCACCCAGGAGTACATCAACCACGAGTCCCTCGGCAAACTCACCATTCGAAAAATCGGTGAAGTCCTGATGGGCTGGCAGGAAGATGAGGGTGACATCCTTGATCCCGAATACTCCGGCATGGCGCGTCCTGGACATTTTGTTTATGAAGATCGTCCAATTCCTGGTGCGCAGTATACCATTACTGCCAATGAAGATATCTATACCCAGGATCGGCAGACTGATGCCGAAGGCAACCGTACCCTGTGGTATGCCAAGGGTGACGTTGTGGCCGTAGTCACCACCGGCGACGGCACCAGCGATATCAACGTGTTCCGCCCTGGCCGCACTCAGGCCACCTACGATTTCCTCAGTGTGATCCACGACGGTACGATCGGAGAAGTCACCGTGACTCTGCCGCTTGGAAGCTACCACATTGAGGAGACCAACCCGCCCTATGGTTATACCAGCACTGCTCAGAGCTACGATGTTGTCTTCACTTGGGACAACCAGACCAACAGCGTGGTTATGGCACAGAGCATCACCAGCACAGATGAGAACGGCAATACCACCACAACCGAGTATGAGGTCATCAATGCAGAGGATGCAACTGCAGAGTTCACTGAGCAGCAGACCCTGAAATTCCACAATGATCGCGTGAAACCTGAGATTGATATCTACAAGAAGGATATCAAAACTGGTGAACTGGTTGCAGGTGCTGTCTACAATCTGATTACCACTGATAATATCTACAATGCGGATGGCAAACTGCTCTTCCACGCTGGGGATCTGATTGCTACCTCTGCGCCGACTGATGAAAACGGTCACACCACCTTCATTTGCGATCTGCCGATGCGCGGCCAGTACTATGGTGTCGATGGCGTCTATATCCCTGAAAACATCTACGGGACTGGTGCTGATTACACCAAGAACAGCGGCAACTATATCATTCGCGAAATTAAGGCGCCGGACGGCTATTATCTGGACGCTCCGGATGCAGAGATTACCTTCACCTATGCAGGCGCAGAATCCGCTACTGTCACCATTGAATCGACTTTCCAGAATGATGCAACGTCCTTCCACGTTTCCAAGCGCGAACTGACTGGGGATGAGGAACTTCCTGGGGCAAAACTGACGATCAAAGATACGGACGGCAATGTGGTTCGAGAATGGATCAGCGGTGAAGAACCTGTGGAGATCCGTGGTCTGCTCTTCGACAAGGTATATACCCTGACTGAGACAAACCCGGCACCTGGTTATGCGCTTGCAGAAGACATCCGATTCAAACTGGTTCAGAGCAAGAATGAGGACGGCGATCTCATCAATGCTGCAGATGTTTATGTCTGCACAGGTAAGGATTGGTTAATTTTTGACCACTGGGAGAAGATGGAAGACGGCATGGTGGTTATGCGTGATGATATCATCCGTGTTGAGATTTCCAAGCAGGACATCACCACCAAGCAGGAATTGCCTGGTGCCCACCTGGTCATCAAAGACGAAAACGGCAATGTGATTGCCAGCTGGGTCTCCTCGGATAAGCCCTACTACATCGAAAAACTCCCCGCCGGCAAGTATGTGCTGATCGAGGAGAGCGCACCTGATGGGTATCTGGTCGCAGAGAAGATTGAGTTTGAGGTCAAACCGACTAGTGAAATCCAGACTGTTGTCATGTATGACAGCCGCGTTCCCACTCCTGAGCAGCCTACTCCGGAAACACCGACTCCGACCCCGCCGACACTGCCTCAGACCGGTGACCTGCCCTGGCTGCCGGTTGCGCTCGGCGTTGTAGCCGCTGGAGCCGCTGTCGGTATTCTGGTTATGAGTCGCAAACGCGACCTTGCCCTGCGCGACGATGATTCGAAGCAGGAGCAGCAGGATCACGAGCAATGAGGTACTCTCTAAAAGGATTTCTCTATGGAATACTGGGGATTTCTTTGATTGGCCTGATCTGGCTTATGATTGTCCGACCGCAGCTGACCGCCCGGGATGCTGCGGATCTAAAAGACGAGTATTCTGAAACCGTCTCCGGGGCCACAAGCCCCGGAGATTCTGTTGGCGAGGAGTCTTCCGTAGATATCCTCGCTATGCAGCGGCAGTACCCGGATATCAAGGCTTGGCTCACTGTACCGGGGACAGTAATCGATTATCCTGTTCTGCAGAGCAGTGCGGAAGATCCGGAGCACTATCTCCGGCGCAATTACGATGATACTTGGCGTATGGCAGGCAGCCTGTTTTTTCAATACGACTGTACACTTGATTCACGCAATTTGGTGATTTTTGGTCACAACATGTCGGATGGATCGATGTTTGCGTGCCTTCGCAATATGTTTGATGCAGAATTCCGCGAAGAGCATTCACAGATTATACTGCATACGGCAGATAGCACACGCTATTTCCGCGTTGTGTCCGCGATGAAAACGGACTTAACACGGCTTCCGTTTAACCAAACCATGTTCCAAAGCGATAATGACTTCCTTACATTTGCAGAGCAAATGCTGCAGGATACCGATGCCATGCCCAATAGCGACCTCACACTACTTACACTCATCACTTGTGCATATGACTGGGACGGAGCCAGAACAGTAGTTGTGGCGGTTGAAACGAATGAGGAGTGATTATTTGTAGAACTGTATTGGCGTTCACGAAGGGGATGAGACAGACGGAGCATCTGTTGGATAGACTGGCGCGGGAACAGGATACCGTGGTATCAAATCTGCGCCTTGTGATGTATTACCGTCACAATACAATACTCAAGCTGATCTGCATGCCGAATAAAGAAAGTGTTTCTCTTCCGGAATGGTCGAGAACATTATCTTACTTGGCTGAAACAAACCTTTCTATCAATTCCTACGATGAAGTTGACATGGTTTTGAATGAACTTTTCAAATCATCGTGACCTTAATATCCAGAGGAGGCAGAATGAAAGCGAGAACAACCATATTGCTGGTGCTCCTTTGTTTATGCATCTTTATGGGCCAAACAGCTTATGCGGATACCGACGGTACCGAATTGCAAATACTGGAACCGTCGTACCTTGAAATTCAATTGGGCATAGACTGGGCCGGCACCGAGTTTCAGCTCCGTACAGATATGGGGCTCTATCCAGACACCATCCAAGTTGATGAAAATGGAATACTCCATTTGGAGATAGGCGGAAGCAAAAATTATCTTCTCTCAAATCTGTCGGATGATACGCTGACGGTTACGCTCCCGGAGGAAACAGGTGTGTCCTCCGCACTGGCCCAGGAGGAGCAACGTGACACGAACGCAGACAAGGAAACATGGCCGATATTTGTGATGGTCGGAGTGTTGGTTTTTGCCATAGGCGTTTGTGTCGGAATAGGAGGTGGTATTGCTTACTGCAATATTGGGAAGCGATGAAAACGCTCCCAGACTGATTTTAAAACGCAACATACAAAACGATTGGTAATAATCGCATTGTTATAATCAAATATATAACAAATAGGCTTGACAATCGCCGTTTGGTATGCTATTCTGAAGATGTGGCAGGGGCTTGCGCTCAGGCATACAGTCTCTTCGGAAGAGCTCCCGGAGTCAGACCCTCCCTGCGGGCGGGGAACTGTATCGGATTTCGCGCAATGAGCGATCCACACGGCGCAAGTCACATCTGATCATTTTAGAGCCGGAAGGTTGCTAGGATCAGCAAGATGCTGGAGATGAATTAGAAATCTCCTTTGCCATCTTGCTTCCTTATGCAATTTTCCGGCTCTTTTTCTATTTTTAGCTGAAGAGAGGAACCTCATAATGAGAAAAAACAAAAAGAAAGGGAATAATCCTAGTAAAATGCGCTGCCCTTATTGTGGGGCACCTATGATTCTGCGGAGCGCCGATGGGATCTATAAAGACAATTCGCAGCACAATACTCTGTATGTTTGTAGAAACTATCCCGAGTGCGATACCTATGTCCGCACGCGGCCTGGCACCGCGCAGCCATTAGGCACTCCAGCAAACCGTGAGTTGAGGGCATTAAGAATTCAAGCCCATCGCTGTTTTGATGCAATTCATCAGAACGGATACATGACAAAGAGAGATGCCTATGTCTGGCTTGCCGCTCTCCTTCAGGCGCCTCAATCGCAGGCACATATCGGTTTTTTGAGTGAGTATTCCTGCCGTAAGGTTATAGATGAGAGCACTCGTATGCTACAGCAGTGTGCGCAGCGTGCTGCAATTCGATCCAGCAAGGAGGCGCTTTCATGAAACTGAACAACGCACAGTGTACCCTTGTTACAGAGAATCTCAGACTGGTTCATAAAGTCATCCACGACAAAGTACATAGTCCCCAGCAATTGGGTATGTTTTCTTACGATGATCTATTTCAGATTGGATGTATCGGACTGTGCAAAGCTGCAGCAACAGATAAGGGTGGTGTATTCTCCACTTATGCGTATCGTTTGATTTGGAATGAGATCTGCTCTGCTTTGGAGTATGCCTCAGTCCGAACTACAAGAGAGGCTTTGACTGACCCAGATATTATGGGGCAATCTGTTACCAAGGCTGTACTACCAGAGATTGATTTTATTGATCTCAATACCTTGCTTGACAAAGCAGAACATGAGGCTTCCGGCGTGACCGCCAAAGGTATCCGTGCTCTAAGACTGAAAGCAAGGGGTTATACAAGCCGGGAGATTGGGCAAATTATGGGAGCCCCAGCTAACCATGTAACCGCATGGATTGCCAAAGCACGAGCATATCTCAAGTCATGTTAAGGGATTCCATAGTACACAGTGGGGTTGAAGTCAACGGTATCCACATCACAGGGAATCCGCTTTCCGCCCAAGGTGATCTTCAGATTCGGCACCTTTTCTGCAGTAGACATGATGCTGAATAGTGTCCCGTCATTGCCGGTTTCCTCCAGTTCCAACTTCAATGTTGTTCCGAAAATACTCGTAGATTGGCCTAAGCCAGAGTGAGTGGAATCTCCGCCTCCAGGAACGTAGACGAGGAAATAATACTCAGTGCTGCTGCCGTTGTAATAGTCATAACGCAGGGCGTGAGCACGAGTTCCTTCTTGATTCAGACCATCCAGCCATTTTTGCACCTTTTCTATGGCTTCACCTTGCGACAGACTCTCCATCTCGGTGTAGTATTCGTCCCGGCTCAGTTCCTGCATACTGACGGAACCGCCAGCTTTCAGCCCCATAAGTCCGAAGACAGCAAACAAAATCAGCAGCAGCGGAATCAAAAGGATCACCAGAAGGATCTTCCAACCGGTCCGATCTTTGGGACGCACCGGCGTCTGGATATCAGCCTGGTACTCTGGGAGCGGCGTGGTGCATTTGGGGCAGACCTTCCAATCTGGCTCAACCGGCGTCTTGCAGTTTGGGCAAGCGGGGCGAAGCTTAGCCCCGCACTTAGGACAAACTACATAGCTTTCCATAACCGGCGTGCTGCATTGCGGGCATCTGAAGTTCATGTAGTTTCCGCGAACCAGGAGATACACGATAAGGCCGATGAAAGCGGGGGCCAGTGCGGCGACGAATGCCCATAGGATTGCATTCATATCACGCTGCTTAGCATCACGATAGACAAAAAAGCCGACAATAAATGGCAGGATGATGATGAGGGCTAGTACAATCATTACGGGGACAGTCGCAATGGTACTCATGTTGTCTTACCTCCTTTACAAGAATAGACGATGGCGATCACACCACCGCCTGTTGCCGCAGTGATGATATATCCAAAGCAGAGTAGTGAGAGAATAGGATACCAGTCGATAGCCGAGTATCCCAGCAACACAGCAGCAATCATCAAAAGGAATCCTGCCAGAACTGCGATGGTGATCTGAATCCGCAGTTTGCGCCGCTCCAGTTCTGCCAAGAGCATTTGTTCATTGAGAACCGGAGGCGTGCGCTTTTCAAAATCATAAATCTGTTTCATTTCCAAGCGCCTCCCTGAGCAGTTTTCTGGCTTTGTTCAGCCGCGATTTTACAGTACCGTTGGGAATCCCTAAAATCTGCGCGGTTGCTGTTATGTCCATATCGTCGAAATAATAGAGTATCACGGCCAGACGATACTTTTCCGGCAAGTGATCAATTGCCTCGTAGAGTGGACTGTAATCTGTTTTTTGCTCTGGGGCAGGTATAGAGCAGAGCAGATAATCCTTCTCTTCATTGCTGCGGAAAGAGAGGAATGGGCTTCTTGAGAGGCGCCGCAAAGCGTTCCGATAAAGGTTGACACATATTTGGGTGAGCCACGGCTCAAACTCCCGGCTTGTATCATAGCGAGAGAAATTTTTGACTACCTGTAGCCATGTGTCCTGATACAAATCGTCAGCCTCCAGTTTATTGGTGCAGAGGGTCAGACAAAGGCCATAGAGGCGTTTCCCATATTGTTGGATGTACTGATTTATCACACACTCTGCACCTCCTCTCACTTACATATACACCTTACAACTCAAACGGTTCATTTGGCAATGTACTTTTAATAGTTTTATAAAGAAAATGCAGCATACAATTTCAATACAAAAAGAAGCCGCAGACTCTCCGAGCGTCTGCGGTTTCACAATAAACTATTCTAAGTGAGCAGCGGCGCCCCTTCAAAAGAAAGGACGCCGCTGCGCTTATTAGAACATGGCCTTTTGTTCCATCTCTGTGGAGTCCACTGAGGACACGGCCATTGTATCGGTGTTTGCTGCTGTAACGGATATACGCTTTACGTATTCCGCTGCAAGCCAAGCATTAAAATGTTTTCTGGTCATCAGCACCAACTCGCTGAACGTTTCAAAGCTCATACTGATGGCAACATGGTTTTCTGGTTTGTTTCCAAACCGAGGTACGATCAGGCCCTTGGCATTTGTCTCTCCCGGACCACTGTCAGCCACGAGTAAAAAGTCTGCCTTGGCGCCCGGCAGGAGCTGTGCTGTTCGGGATAGGCTTTTCCTATCTGCCCGGGCACGTCCGTAACTCTGCAGCTTTTCTGCAGAAGTCCCGCCAAGCCACTGAAAGAGGGGCGTCTTATCGTTCGCTTTCTTCTTGCTTTGGAGGAGATACCGCAGTTCGCCACACTCCAGTTTTCGACAGATTTCGAGGATCTCATCCATGCCGATATAAATCTGGATATTATTGGTCTGGCGTTGTCCTGCAGGTCTGGAAACATCATAGGTGCAAAAGCGAAGTGAGCTTTTCCGATGGAAAAGGCATCGCTCAGGCTCTCTACAAAACACTCCCGGGCATCCTTACGGATGATCTGGTTTTGGTTCCGTTCATCCTGCATTCTCGGCACCTCCCATACCGGACTCGATCTTGACCAGAATGGTTCGCAGCTCTTCGGCCCGCTCTTCAAACTGAGGCTCAAACTCCTTGTCCATGTCATACCCAAGATACAGCACGTTGTAGATGAGCGTCAACAACATATTGAGTCCGTGGTGCGTCCAGCTGCCTTCAACACTTTTGATGACCTTCGATGCAAGCATTGCGATCCGCTGCCAGTGAATGTAATACTGATCCTCAACAGGGATACCGAAAGATTCCAGCCACTCGCGCACTGTATGCTCTTCCGCATTATCCCCACAGTCCACCTTGTTCAGAATAAACTGCGGTTTCAGTTCAGCTGTTTCGATACGGCTCATTGTATCTTGTGAGATTGCAAGGCAACGGCCCAAAGGATACATGGCGCAAACGGTGGGCTTCGCCTTATGAACCATGCACTTTCGATCCTTCAGCAACGGACAACGTTTGATACTGCCCTGCGGCCGGAGCCGCACGATAGGTAACCGAGAAGTTCCGCCCATATAAGTTTCGCAATACTGTTTAACTGCTTCTTCCTGCGAGATTGACAGCGTAGCCGCGATGTTATAGAGATCTTTCGGATTCAGCAGGATATCCTCCCGGTTGATGCAGCACTTGCCGCACTGCGTACAATGGAACCGGAACTTTTCATCCGGGCCGATCAGCATTTCCTCCAGGTGTTCTCCGATGTATTTCAGTCTGTCATCCATTTTGATATACCTCCGATATTCAAGAGTACGGCAGCCCGAAGGCTGCCGTACATTTTGTGTAAACTTAGAGCTGGGGCGACATTTTGTCTCTCATAGCATTCAGCGCATCTACCAGATCATCCGAAAAGTTGATCCAGTCTGCAAGGAACAACTCAAGCGATTCGGCGTTATGGAGCGCGATGTCATCCATCTCCAAAAGTTCATACGGCTCATAGTACACGCAATCATACGGAATATGCAGAAATCCTTCCTGCACGACAAGAATGAAAGCGCCGAGATGTTTTTCGTCCGAAATTGGATAGCGCCAACACAGCTCGTTGCCAAATTCTTCGAGATATGCCTCGCGGATTTCCGAAAGTGCGCGATCTGAACAGCCATTCCGGTAAAGGTAGTCTTTTACATCCTCAGTGTTCATGAGCTTGTCTTTCGGCAGAGAATTCAAAAGCCCGGTCGCAGTATACGGATGCGTTTGGCGGCTGGTATAGCCGAGCAACCACAGGCAAGGTTTCGCAATATGCCAATCAGACCAATTTGCCTGGAGTTTTCGCTTGAGCAAAAGCTCTCCCAGATCCATACCGAAACTGTTCGTCGTTGTGTCGTCTTCCGGCAGCGTCCTGAGCCGCACAGTGCTATTTGCCTGGACCGAGTCCATCAGGCGATTCAAATCATCTAAACTGAACCTATAATCCTGAGCAATAGCACCCCAGTAATCCGTATCTTCCGCCCAGGCCCTGATCCGGATCTTCTTCCCGAGGAGCTCATGAACTGATTCTTCTAAGATTCGGCTCACGGCATCCCAAGACATTCGCCGGGTTTTCAAGATATCAATCTGTTCTTCCATTCAAATCCCTTTCTGCCCTATAGGGCGCATAGTATTGTGTATCCTCTTCATCCTCACGGTACACCCCGATATGCAGCGCCTGATCCTGTTTGTGTTCGGCATTATACTCAACAAAACAAATCAGTTCCGGATCATCCTCACCGGTTTGGCAATACACATTAATGGCCGGATATTCATCTTCGGCATACACAACTGCTGTAACAATGCAGCCATCCGGCATTTTCAGCGCTACATGCGGATTGAGCTTCATTGTGCGGCGCAGGTTATAGGGCCGAGACAGACTGAAGCGGGACCTGGGGACCTCAAACCTTGCTCTGGCTGAGCTAAGTGCTGCCTGTAGCGTGTCAAATATCTGATCCACCTGGTCCTGGGAATACCTGTAGACGGCAGTCCCAGCGCAATTTCCCAATAACCGAATCATGCACAGGATCTTGTTGACCCGTGCTTCTGCCACTCGGCGAAAGCGTTCCTCTTTGGTTTCTTTCGGGGGTTTCATGCCGGCTGCCCTCCATTCGGTCTACAGAGTTCATCTGCAGTCAAAATGTTCAGGGTGTAGCGCGTATTCTGGGTTTCAAATTGCAGTTCATAAGGGGACAAGCTGCCGATTCCCACGATCGGAGAAGTGCGCAAAATCCCGTTCGACTGCTGGATATAAGCAGGACAGCCCACAGTGACAGCCGCAACAGGACGACCTTCGATAATTACGCGACGCTTGTTCATGTTCCGACTCCTTTCATAAAAGAAAAGCGGAGCAGCCTGTGCTGCTCCGCTACGGTTGTGCTGCGGTTATTCCGCAATCATGCTCTCGAATTCTTCCTCAGTCAGGGTCTGAATGCCGAGCTGCTGCGCCTTGGTCAGCTTGCTGCCAGCCTTTTCCCCAACGATGAGATAATCGGTTTTCTTGGTTACCGAGGAAGCAGGTCGGGCGCCGAGCATCAGCAGCTTCTCCTGAATCCCGTCACGGGTGTAGCCCATGAGCTTTCCGGTAGCGACAACGGTCTTTCCCCAAAACGGGGTCTTTTTGATGGATTCCATATCCGTATTCTCCTTTTTGAAATGTACCTGTGCCAGCAGCGGACGCCAGAGTTTTTCTTCCTCTTTGTCCGCATACCAAGCGTAGATGTTGTCATTCATGGTCTGACCAAAATCCGGCAAGACCGTAAAGTCGAAATGCTTTTGCAGCGCAGCTTCAAACTCGTCCCAGGACCCGTGGAAAAAACGGTCCAGTTCACGACCGGCGTGCCTGCCGACCATTGGGATGCCGAGTCCGGCAATGAACTTTGCCAGGGTGCAGCTGCGGCTTTTTTCGATGGCGTCATGGATTCGTTCATAGGATTTCTCACCGAATCCGTCCGTGCTGATGATTTCATCCCGGAACTGATCCAGCTGATAGAGATCACCGAAATTCTTCACCCAGCCATGGCCAATGAATTTTTCCAGCGTGACCGCCGATAATCCTTCAATGTTCATCCGGGTTTTCTCACAGAAATGAGCAAACTTCTGCACCAGTTTGGCAGCGCAGTGCGGGTTCTCGCAGTAAAGCTGCCGCGTACCACCGGAAGTTTGGCGGATCGAGAGCCTGTGCCCGCAGCAAGGGCACTGCAGCGGCAGGAAGAAGGTGTTGCTGCGCGTTTCATTCTCTGCGATCTGCGGAATGATCATGTTGGCGCGGTACACCTTGATCGTGTCACCGATTCCAAACTGGAACGAATCAAAGATATCGACGTTGTGCAGATAGGCTCTGCTCACCAGAGCGCCGTCCATGTTGACGGGGTCGAACAAACCGGTGATACTCACCATACCGGTTCTGGTCGTTGCCAGTTCTGCACCGGTAAAGCGAGTTTCATACAGTTCATCCTGCCACTTCAGAGCAATGAGCCGGTTTTCATGATGCCCGGTTGCACCCAGACTACGCCCATACGCAACGTCATCATATTCCATGATGACTCCGTCTACCGGATAGGCAAAGTGCTTAGGCTGGAATGCGCCAACAGCATCGCGCACCTCCTGCTCCGTATGAGATTCGGGCAGGAAGATATAGGGCACAACAGAAAAACCACTGTTTTGCAGCAGCTCCTGCTGGGCCAGTTTGCTCTCATGCTCCAGCGTATCACTGACCAGGTCGAACGCCCAGAATTCCAGTTTCCGTTTCCTGGATTCGCCGGAGTCCAGCTTTCGCACACTGCCGGCAGCCAGGTTGCGCGGATGCGTGTAGTCGCCTCCCAGACTGAGATTGACCTTCCCAAAATTGTCCCAAGAGATGACGCCTTCGCCGCGCACCTCGAATGGCTCCCGAATGGGTATGGTGAGCGGGACATTCAGAAAGGTACGGACCGTGTGGGTCACATCTTCGCCGATGATACCATCCCGGCCACGGGTAATGGCCTGCTGCAGGCCGCCGTTCTCGTATCGGAGCACGATCGTCAGCCCGTCCATCTTCCAGCTGAGCAACACGGCTCGACCGGCGGCGAACTTGACCAAATCCTCGACCTGCTTGGTCTTTCCCGCTGACAGCATCGGTTTGGTATGGCGTACCGGAACCAGTTCGTCCAGGATCTCTCCGCCCACATGCTGTGTGGGCGAGTTGGACAGGATCAGTCCAGTCTCGGTTTCCAGCGCTTGCAGCTCATCCACCAGCTGGTCATATTCCCGGTCTGTCATGATCGGGCGATCCTGCTGGTAATAGGCTACGTCGGCATCGTGAATTTTGGCGATCAGTTTGCGCATGCGGTCATGCTCATTACTGTTTTGATTCGCACTCATGTGCTACCTCCTTGTTGAATTTCTCGTAAGCAACCCATTCAGGGTTTTCAAATATTCTGCGTGCGTGCAGCTCAAGCGCTTCCAACTGGCGTTCAAAATCCCTGTGCAGCCAAGGCATTTCTTGTTCAACCAGTTCTACAAGGCGCTGCTGAAGCGGTTCTTCGCCGGCTCGTTCAATAAGAACGCGGACCAGTTTCATCCACTCATGCACTTCAAAGTCACCAATCTCCGTCTGGATGCCAAAGCGATATTGAATCTGCTTGCTGGCACCTCTGCCGTCGATATGGATCACTCGCCCCGTACCGTAGTGACAGATTAAATCCCGGAAGGTGAGCTGCGCCGGATCAAATTGAGAAGCAGGAACCATTGCATGGTTGCTCACTGCAGCACCTCCCCAAATGCCCAGTTGGCTTTTTCCGGGAAGACTTGGCGAAACACCTCCATGTACCTTTGCACGGCGGTGCTGTCCAGCGGTGCCAAGAGAGATGTCTCGCACCAGCAGATCAACTCCTCTTCCGGAGTCAGGTAAGGGTTCGGATAGAACTTCACGCCATCATAGTGAGGCGGTTTTGGCCTGTCCAACTGTGCTATTTCAGCCTTTGTGCTTGCCTTCATAATGAGTTCCGCTTTTCGCGCGGCCAGTGAACAGAGTAGCTCAGCATCATACCCTCTTTTTTTGTAAAGATGAAGCTGGCCGTGAAGTTTTTGCAATGATTCAAACCTACGCTGTCGCACTGTGTCGGCGGTATCGAAATCGGCAATCACCTGTGCATAATAGGGAATTAGTGTAATCGAATAGTCGCCACTTGCTCGACATGCATCTTTGAGTGCGTCCATTAACACACCCGCCTTTCTTTATAGAGTATCTATGTAAACGGGTGTGCCCGAAGGCTCCCCGAGAAAAAAGGTGGGGAGCCTTCCGACTCCGATCTATATAAAAAAAGCACCCAAAGGACTTTCATCCTCTGAGTGCTTTTGTGGCATAAAAACCCTGATACGAACTGACGGCGCAAGGCCTCGTCCCTGCGCGCTATTTCGATCTGTGCCTCTTCATTGAGAAGCATCAGAATAAAAAAGCGTCTGAAAGAATGACTCTTTCAGACGCTGTGCAACTAGAATACTTTCATTGCCGAAGCAATGACGGATACTGTTGTATATAGTATATCGAATGTCCAGGTCAAAATCAATATCTGCAAAAAAATAATCCGTAGCAGCTACGCTCCTTGCAACTGCTGATACCAAGGCAACCCGTTGGTTTTGGATCTTTCAAGGAAACGCAGTCTGTTTCATGTTAGAAGCACAGACCAATCAGTCCGGAGTCTCTGTTTCTTCCTTAACCAGGAAAGGAATCAATATATTGTGATTCGCGTTTGGCGGATACACAATCCCCATCATCTCGTAGTCGTAATCCTCGCTCAACTCTTGTCTATACAGATCCGGTGCATAAGCAGCGACTTCACAATTGGCATATTGGGGTGTCGTGCCAAGTTCATCAGTAATTGCCTTGATCAGAAGGGGAGTTGCACGATCAACATCCTGGGCGTATTCCACACCTACCAATTCAAACGCATCTTCCCATTCGAGCGGCTCGCCGTTTTCATCAAATTGCATTTCATACTGAGCACGATACAATTTATACTTCATTTTGGGTCTCCTTTTCTTCCAACGAAAATGCCAACCACTTAGCGCCATAGAAATCAAAATAGAATCTTTGACCTACGGTGTTTTCTACATAATACTTTTTCACGCAGTACCATCCACGCAGTTCTTGCCGCAACATACGGTCAGTGGAAATTGGTTCCACCCACACTTCATCATACTTTGACAGTTCGGACTTAGTGAGCGCCGGATTGTTGGGAACCGACGGGCACATAAGAACAGGTGCCATAATATACAATTCTGTCAAATTGGAAGCAGGCAGGGTTTCGCCATTCGCAAAATGTAATTCGCTGGTAACCGCGTCAACAAATGCCCAGCCACGAGTCGGAGAAAATACTGGTGTTTCATGTAAAACTGGAATCAGTGAAGAGTCAATTGGCTCAAGCCAGTCTTTTCTTGGATCAGCTTCCTGAGAAAGCCCGAGCAAGAAATCAGTTGTGACTCCATAAAACTTCGCCATGCGAATCAACGCTTCAATTGAAGGCGCCTTCCGCTCACTCTCCCAGCTGCTGAGAGCTGGCTGCGTTACCCCCAGCTCCCGTGCTGCTGCCGTCAGCGTGATTTTCTTCATTTTTCGGGCCAACTTATATTGTCGTGCCATACCTGTCTCCTTAATCACGAACGATCCACCCACCGGACCTATCAGTGCGACTGTGGTGAGTCTGCCTCGGATCACACCTTTTGATCAAGACAGTAGCCAATCGATCAGGTTCAAAGATTTGATACCGTCATAAGAATTGATATAGTTTCTATCCATGGACAATACGATTTTTTCGTAATTGTCTGGTATCATCCGAAGGGGCTTGAGTTCTCGATCACGCGTTTCTGGTGACTGCATACTTTCCGTTACTTGGATATACAGCTTATCATTCGGCTTCTCTGCAACAAAATCAATTTCAGTTTCCCCAACTTTTCCGATATAAACGCGATAGTCACGTCTGATGAGTTCCAGAAACACAATATTTTCGATGATGTGCCCTCGGTCTGCATCGCGATAACCCAGGAGCATATTGCGGAAGCCCATATCGATGATGTAGTTCTTTCCCAGTGTTTTCAGCAGTTGTTTGCCCTTTACATCGTATCTTCCCACAGAGAAGAAAATAAAGGCACTGCGCAGCATCGAGATGTACTTATCGACCGTTTTACCAGCGACATTTTTTCTGCTGCCCTGTTGAATGTCGCCTTCATGCGACAAAACATTTCCAATGTTGTTGGGTGAAGTAATGCTCCCGATGTTGGAGCAAAGGAAAAGCATGATTTTTTGTAGGATTCTCTGATCTACCTGATTGTTTCGCTGGAGGATATCGCGCAGCACTACGGTAGAATAGATGCCTTCCAGTGCTTGATTGCTTCTTGCTTCATTGAACTGGTATTCTCTCAGAATCGGCATACCGCCAAACTGCAGATACCTCTGAAATTTTTCTTCAGTTGTGACAGAGGGAGCAAATTCATAGAATGCCAAAAATTCTTTGAAAGATAATGGCAACATGCGGATTTCAACATATCTGCCGGAGAGCAGCGTTGAGAACTCCGTCGAAAGCAGATAAGCATTGGAGCCCGTAATATAAATATCCACATCGAAGTCAAGACGGAAGGATTCAATGGCTTTTTCCCAATGCTCCACTGCTTGAAGCGCATCGAAGATCAAATAGGTTTTCCCGCTCTTGGGTATGCGCTCGCTGACATAGTCATAAAAAGCGAGATAGTTAGTAAGGTTCCTGTAGCGTAACGACTCCAGATTCATGTGAATTATATTGGCGTCAGGTACTCCGCTATCAGACAGATATTGATGAAACAGATCCAACAGGGATGATTTTCCGCATCGCCGGATACCGGTTACAATCTTGACCAAATCCACATCTCGATGTTGAATCAACTGATTTAGATATTCAGGGCGATTTATAAGTTCAGTCATAGTGCGCCTCCTGATCTCTTTTTCAATATTATACTCAAAAGAAAGCAAGAGGTCAACAGTTTCGAAATATCAAGTCAGAAACTTTTGCTAACATCGAATATTCCGACGCGAATGTCCGAAAAGTAAAAATTCATCAAGATTATGGGTTTACGTGTTGTATTTCACGAACTTTGCCGGTGAAATAAGATAGCTCTGAAAAGGTGTACCTTTACGGATGTATACCATGAACAAGAAAACACGTTGTTTTTAATGTCCAAAAAAGTCTTGAAATCGTTTATGGATATGTCTGAAAAGCGGCGGACATTTTCAGAAGGTGTTTGACATATTGAGGAGGAGCGAGATGAAAAAAATATATGGTTATGCCCGGGTATCGACCAGGGAGCAGCATCTTGACCGTCAAATCAAGGCGCTGCGCGATCATGGCATAGAAGAGCGGGATATTGTGACAGATCACGCCAGCGGCGCCAGTTTGGAAAGACCTGGATATACTGCACTTAAAGGTACCATGCTGCGGGATGGTGATACATTGGTAGTGAAGTCATTGGACCGGCTCAGCCGCAACAAGGAACATATCATTCAGGAACTGCAATACTTCAAGAACCATCACATCAAAATCCAGGTCCTTGATCTTCCTACGACGATGATCGATCTGCCGGATGGACAGCAGTGGGTTTTTGATATGATCAACAACATTCTCATAGAAGTGCTCTCCAGCATCGCTGAGCAAGAACGTTTAACCATTAAGCAGCGACAGGCAGAGGGGATTGCGGTGGCCAAGGAGAAAGGTATTCACCTTGGACGACCTAGAATAGGGTATCCTCCAAACTGGGAAGAAGTTTATCGGCAATGGGAAGAGAAACAAATCACTGCAGTTGCAGCGATGGATATGCTTGGCCTTAAGAGAAGTACATTTTATAAAATGGTCGCCAAATTCAGAGATGAGTTCCAGGAATCCACTGATAGGCAGTAATCATATTGCCGGCATTCAGTTCCTACACTTGCGACACCGGTGGAAAGTTGTATTAGATCGCAACATACTCAAATCGATAGGGCTTTGAGCCTAATGCAACCAATAGTTGCGCGATAGTTGATGGACAACGACTTTACAGGTTTATATAATGAAATTGAAGAAAGCAAGGTGGATGCGATGACCATCGGAGAGAAAATTCGGCAGCTACGCAAAGGTAAAGGCTTAACTCAAGATGCTGTTGTATCTGCTCTTGAGATAAGTCGGCAGGCCATTGCGAAGTGGGAAAGCAATCAAAGTTCCCCCAGCACAGATAATCTTGTCAAGCTGGCAGCCCTCTTTGACGTTTCGCTTGAAGAGTTAGTTGATGTAAAGCGGTACCAAACACCGGCCTTGGAAGAGTATGCTTTTCAAAAACTTGAGAAGGAGCAGAAAAAGGATAAAGCAATCGCAGTTGCATGTAAGTATGCAAAAGCAGGAGCCGTCATTGCCATATCATACTTTGCTGTCTACGGTATAAGCTTCTTCGTTTTCCACATGGCGGGTATAGAAAACTGCATTTGGAATTGGATGCAACAGCGTCACGTTTTGTTGATTACATGTTTTTTCTCTATGGCTGCTATATTTCTTAACCGAAGAATCGCCAGTACGTCTTTTCTTTTGGGCACCGTTCTGGCTATTTTGGGGCAAATTTCGTAGGAACGATTGCGATGCATAATTCGCCAATCAGCTACAATAACGGATGGGTCATTTATCTCGCACTCCTGTTTATCGTTTCCATCATAGGATATCTCGTTGATTTGAAAGTTTCCAACCAAAAGTTTTCCTCAATGCAAAAATGTCGCAGGCTTGCAAACACAGCTTTCATTATAGCTTTAGCAAGAGTTACTATGTAAAGGGTGGTTTCTGCCATCTAATACATATGACTGCGGCTCATTTGTGGTGAATTGAAAAGCAGTTA
>ERZ1643249.1738-NODE-1738-length-21391-cov-13.211614_pt1 | contig 21391 bp, 17 predicted proteins | sample MGYA00579263_ERZ1643249 | MGnify/ENA primary metagenome ERZ1643249 (study PRJEB29033, sample SAMEA4952264) | chicken gut metagenome | biome: Broiler Chicken; feature: Gastrointestinal Tract; material: Caecum | place: Ireland | collected 2018 | study: Broiler... | reverse complement strand
ATGCACAAGCTTAACCCAAGCCCCAGAGATACCAAGTAGTGTAACAGATATGAGTATGACATTTTATTATTGCACAAGTTTAACACAAGCACCAGAGATACCAAATGATGTGACAGATATGAGTAGTACATTTTATCATTGCACAAGTTTAACAGGAAATTTAATTATAAATGCAACTTTAATATCAAGCTACAATTATTGCTTATTAGGTGCTGCAACAAATGAAGGATGTAATTTGGTATTAAGTGGAAGTTGTCCAAAGTTACAACAAATATATGAAACAGCAAATGGAAATCCAAATGTAACAATTAAGCAATAAGGTGAAAAATGGAAACACTAAAAAAATATAAATGGTTAATTATTATAATATTAATATGTATAATTAAAATAATATTTACATCTGTACAAGATATAAATGCTAATATATCACTATTATATGATGATACATTAATTGTTAAACAAGCTAATAGCATTATATCTGGAAATTGGCTTGGAGAATATAATTGCTTAACACTAGTTAAAGGGGCTTTTGCCCCTTTATTTATAGCTTTTTTAAATATAATTCAAGTTCCATTCTTAATAGGGCAAGAAATAATGTACGATATATCTATAATATTTTTAACTTTGGTTTTAAGTAAAAAAATAGAAAATAAAAAAATATTAGTAATAATAAGCATAATTCTGTTATTTAATCCAATAATGTATTGTTCTGAATTAATAAGAGTATATAGAGATGGCATATATGTTTCATTAATAGTATTTTTAATTGCGCTTACAATTGGACTATTTTTAAATAGAAAAGAGAAAATAAAAAAAATAGTATTATATCAAATAGGATTAGGATTTGCCTTATCAGCTATATACTTATGTAGAGAAGATTTTATATGGATAATTCCATATTTAATAGGTACAGTAATTATTACAATATGTTATATATTAAGAGATAAAGAACTATCTAACAAGATAAAAAGAGTAAACACATATTTTATTCCAATATGTATTTTTACAATAAGTATATTAACAGTAATGAGCATAAATTATAAATACTATGGAGTATTTCAGTTAAATCAATATTGGGGAAAAGAATTTAAAGAAGCATATGGAGCATTAACAAGAATAAAAGTAGAAGAAAAAAGAAAAGTACCAATAACAAGAGAGGCATTAAGCATTGCATATAGAATAAGCCCAACATTTGCAGAACTAAAAGATTATTTAGAAGGAGAAGAAGGAAAAAAATGGGCTATGTGCGGTGATGGAGATAGTGTAGAAATTCAAGGAGGATGGATACATTGGGCAATAATAAGAGCAGTAGAAAGTAAAGGATATTATAAAGATGCAAAAACTGCAAATGAATTTTATAGAAGAGTATCAGATGAAATAAATAAAGCCTGTGATGAAGGTGTAGTGGATGCATATCCTAAAAGAGTTAGTAATACAGGAAGATTTGATGTTGAGGATATAATAAATACATTTAAGAAAAGTGTTGATACAATAAAATATCAAAGTAAATATTATTTAGTAAAAATAAAAGGTACTCCACCTAGAACAATAAAAGAAAATGATGAAAAAATAGTTAAGACTTTTCAAAATGTAACAAATCAGAATGTAATAAGTGGAGATACATATAAAGGAACAGAAAATAAAATTAAAGTAAATGTTTTAAATAATATATTAAAAACATATCAAAAAATAAACCCAATATTATTTTTGGTATCAATATTTATAAGCATTATATATATAATAAATAACTTTATAAAAAAAGACAAAAAAGAATTTGTATGGATATTACTAGGGTTATGGGGAATATATTATTCAAGAATATTTATAATAACTTTTACAAATATAACAATGTACACAGAAGCTATAAATATTTCGTATTTAGCACCTACATATGTAATACAATTGTTGATATCAATGCTAACAATACTATTGTTATTGAAAAACATTGGTACTAAAATAATAAAGAATTAGTTATAATTGAAATTCACAAAAAATTTACAATATATAAAAAATCAAAGAAAAGAGGAGAAAAACAACAAAAAAACCAAAAATAAAACTCTTTTCTTTGATTTTTTTGTCTAATAAGTATTGCAAAAAAAAGCGATTATTGGTATGATAAATTAGAATGAAAATAATAAAGGAAAAGGATAAAAAATGATAGAATTTAAAAACGTAAGCAAAAAATATGAAACAGGAACGGAAGCTGTTAGAAATGCGAGTTTTAAAATAGAAAAAGGTGAATTTGCTTTCTTAGTAGGTTCATCTGGAAGTGGTAAATCTACACTTATAAAATTAATCTTAAAAGAAGAAGAACCAACTTCAGGAAATATAATAATAAATGGAAAAGATACAACATTTTTAAAACGTAATAGAGTTCCATATTTACGTAGAAGTATGGGAGTAGTGTTTCAAGACTTTAGACTACTACCAGATAAAACTGTATATGAAAATGTTGCATTTGCAATGTATATTGTAAAAGCAACACCTAGACACATACGTAGACAAGTACCAATGGTATTGTCATTAGTTGGATTAAGTGGAAAAGCTAAAATGTATCCAAATGAATTATCAGGTGGTGAGCAACAAAGAGTTGCATTAGCTAGAGCACTTGTAAATAATCCATCAATGATTATTGCTGATGAGCCAACAGGAAACCTAGACCCTGATACAGCTTGGGATATAATGAATTTATTAAACGAAATAAACATGAGAGGAACAACAGTTGTAGTAGCAACACACGCCAAAGACATAGTAGACCAAATGAGAAAAAGAGTTATACATATAAATAAAGGCGTAATAGTAAAAGATGATAAAAAAGGTGGGTACGATTGTGAGATTTAATGTAATAAGTTATTTAATTGGTGAAGGATTTAGGAATGTCTTTAAAAACAAAAAATCAACAATGTCATCATTAATGATAATGTGTGCAACTATGCTAGTATTTGGATTATTTTTCGTAATTGGTGAAAACATAAATCAATTTGTTAAAGAAGTTGCAGATGCCCAAGGAATAAGAGTATTTGTAAAAACTGATGCAACTGAAAGTGAAGTAGAAGAAGTTGGTAGAGAAATACTTGGAGTAGAAGGAGTTAGAAATGCAGAATATATCTCAAAAGAAGAAGGACTAGAGTCAATGAGAGAAACATTAGGAGATGATATTGTTGCAGGTTATACAGATAGAGTTGATATCCTACCAGCAGCTTATGAAGTAACTTTAACAGATTTGGAACTAAATGAACAAGTGCAAGAAGATATATTACAAATTCCAAATGTAGATAGTATAGAATCAAGTAACAAAGTAATAGCACAAGTAATAAGACTTGCAAGAGGAGTAAGAGTAATAACGGGAGCAATATTAATATTATTAGTAATAATATCAATTGCAATAATATCAAATACAATAAAACTAACTGTACATGCAAGAAGAAGAGAAATCTCAATAATGAAATATGTAGGTGCTACAAATAGTTTTATAAGATGGCCATTTTTAGTAGAAGGTGTACTTATAGGAGTTGCAGCAGGAATATTATCTGTTGCAATAATAGGAGTTGCATATACATATATAGCAGGAAAATTATCTGGAGCAATTTTCCTAGAAATGGCAAACTGGAGATTAATTGAATTCAAAGATATGTTTAATTTGATTTTAACAGTATATTTGGCATTAGGAATTGGAATAGGAATGGTTGGAAGTGGTATTTCAATGAGAAAGTATTTGGATGTTTAAATAACATTAAGAAAGGAAAGGAAGCATTATGCACAAAATAATAGCTATAACTTCAATAGTATTAATAGTATGTGTTATATGCACTTGTGTATATGCAAAAGATATCACTGAATTACAAAATGAATCTAATGAATTAACACAAAGTTTAAATGAATCAAATAACAGACTACAAGCAGTACAAGAACAATTATCTGAACATATGAAAAAATTACAAGAATTAGATAATCAAATGGCTGAGGCACAAAATGAACTTGAACAAATAAACATACAAGTTGAAGATGTAATGGGGCAAATAGAAGAAAATGAAATAAAATTAGAACAAGCTCAAAAAGAATATGATGACTTGCAACAAATTTTAGATGATAGAATTCTTACAATGTACAAGGCACCTAAATTACAGTTCTTAGAGGTTTTATTATCTTCTACCAGTGTTACAGATTTTTTATCAAACTATTATGGCATGAAAGAACTAATGGAATATGATAAAAAATTATTAGAAGATGTAAAAACAAGAAAAGCAGAAATAGAAACAACAAAAAAAATATTAGAAGAAAAAAAGAAACAGGCAGTTGAAGCAAAACAATCACAACAGAAAAAAACACAAGTTATAACAAATACAAAAACAATGAGAGAGTATTATATTAGTCAACTCTCAGAACAAGAAAGAGAATTACAAACAAAAATTGATGAATATAATACACAAGTGGCAGAAATAGAAGCAGAAATAAAACTATTAGCATTAAACAGTATTAGCGAAGATTACATTGGTGGAGCTCTAACATGGCCAGTACCAGGATATACATCACTTACATCATTATATGGTATGAGAGTACATCCAATAACAGGTGCATACAAACTACATACAGGCATAGACATTAGTGCACCACTTAATACGAGCTTTGTAGCAGCTGCAAACGGAATTGTTTCAAAAGCTACATTTAATACAGCTTATGGAAACATGGTAATAATAGACCATGGAGGCGGAGTTCAGACACTATATGCACATGGAAATGAAATATTAGTACAAGTAGGGCAAACAGTATCTGCTGGAACAGAAGTATTAAAAGTAGGTTCTACAGGATATTCAACAGGACCACATGCACATTTTGAAATAAGAATAAATGGACAGACAGTAAATCCGCTAGATTATTTACTAACAAACAGTACAGAAATTGAAGATAATGCAGAAAATAATGGCGAAGAAAACAATACAGAAGATAACAGCCAAGAAACAAATATGTCTACAAATTAAAAATACAAGTGAAAGGGAGAAAAATTATGAAAAAAACATTATCTATGATTTTAGGAGTTTTAATTACAATAGTTTTACTCATGAATCATGTCGAAGTACTAGCAAAATCAGCTGAACAAGAAGAACTAGAAAATGAAAAATCAAAAGTAGATTCTCAAATTAAAGAAGCACAAGAAAAACAAGAACAACTTGAAGCAGAAAAATCTGAAACAATGAAAACAGTAGAAAGTTTAATTACACAGATATCTAGTGTGCAGGCAGAAGTTGATCAACTAGAAAGTAGAATATCTGAGCTTCAAACTGAAATATCATCAAGAGAAAGAGACATAGAACAAAAAGAAGAAGAATATAATGAACAAGAGAAACTTTTAGATGCTAGGATAGTAGCATTATATAAATCTGGTGATACTTCTTATCTTGATGTATTATTAACATCTTCAAGTATAACAGACTTTTTAGCAAAATATTATATGGCAGAAGAACTAATAAATTATGATAAAGAACTAATGCAATCAATAAAACAACAAAAAGCAGATATCGAAACAGAAAAAACTCAATTAGAGGCAGATAAAAAAGAATTAGATACATCATTAGCACAAACTGAGCAAAAAAAGACATCTTTAAAAAGCTTAAAAAATGAAAAAGAAGACTATGTTGACCAACTTACAGCTGAAGAAAAAGAAGTTCAAGAAGAAATAGAAGAGTTAGAAGAAGAAAATAGAAAAATTGCTAATGAAATTAAAGAAGCACAAATTAGATACCAAAAACAATTAGAGGAATTAGAAAAAAATAATTCTGGGTCATCAAACAGTCAAAGTGGTTCAGGGTATTTCATTAGACCTGTTTCAAGTGGACCAATTACTGCAACAGCATATTATTCAAGTGGTAAATTCCATGGAGCAGTTGATTATGGGGTTCCAGTAGGAACAGTTGTAATGGCTGCGGCAGATGGAGTTGTAATGACAACCAAAAATTTATCTAGCAGTTATGGTACATATATAGTTATACAACATGCAAATGGATTACAAACATATTATGCACATGGTACTAGTGGCTCAATTTCAGTAGAACCAGGTGATATAGTAAAACAAGGTCAAAAAATAATGTTAAGTGGAAATACTGGAAATTCTTCAGGTGCACACTTACACTTTGAAGTAAGAAAATCTCCATATAATTATAGTTATAGTGCAAAAGCTTACGGACAAGATTCGAGAGTAGATCCATTACAATACTTATAATTATTTTAAATAGAAAGGCAAGAAAAAATGGAAGAAGATAAATATATAAAAAAACAAAAAGTCTATAAAATAATAATGTTAATTGTACTTACAGCATTTATTACATTTTTAGTAACTTCAACTTACATATTAAACAATTTTGATGGAGTAAATGGCAATTCAACATTATCTTCATTAATATCAAACTCAAATAATGATGATGAATTAACAAAAACATTAAAAGGAATAGAAGAAATAATTGACAAATATTATCTTAAAGATGTAGACGAACAAAAAGCAATAGATGGAGCTATTCAAGGTTATATTGAGGCTCTAGGAGATGAATATACAGAATATATTCCTGCAGATGAAATGAAAGAATATACTCAAGATATAATGGGAAATTTTGTGGGAATAGGAATATACATGATTCAAAATACAGAAGAAAATACTATTGAAGTATTATCACCAATAAAAGATAGTCCTGCAGAAAAAGCAGGTATATTGGCTGGAGATATAATAGTAGGGGTTGACGGAGTTAATTATACTGGAGATGAAATAGATACAGTTGCTAACAATATCAAAGGTGAAGAAGGAACAACAGTAAAAATAGAAATAAGAAGAGGAGAAGAAAACCTAACATTTGATATAGAAAGAGCAAAAGTAATAACAAATCCAGTACTTTCTGAAAAATTAGAAAATAATATTGGATATCTTCAAATAACAAGCTTTGACGAAGGAACAGCTGAAGATTTTAAAAATAAATTTAACAGCTTAAAAGATCAAGAAATAACATCTTTAATTATAGATTTAAGAAATAATGGCGGTGGAATAGTCGAAGAAGCTTTACAAATAATCGATTATATAGTTCCAAAAGGACAAGAAATACTAATAACAGTAGATAAAGATCAAAAAGAAGAAATTGAAAAATCTAAAGATGATGTATTAATTGATATGCCTATAGTAGTTTTAGTTAATGAATACAGTGCTAGTGCATCAGAAATAGTTGCAGGGGCATTAAAAGATTTAAATGAAGCAACATTAGTTGGAAAAACTACATATGGAAAAGGAGTAATCCAACAATTATTATCACTTAGCAATGGTGCAGGTTTAAAAGTAACAGTTGAAGAATATTATACTCCAAATAGAACAAAAATTGATGGGGTAGGAATTAAACCAAATGAAGAAGTTAACTTACCAGAAACAGTTACAAGTCCACTAACAGTTACTAGAGAGCAGGATACACAACTTCAAAAAGCTATAGAAATTTTGAAATAATCTCAATATAAAAATAAGAGGAGCTTTTAATATGAAACTAAACTTAGCAAATAAATTAACATTGTTCAGAATAGTATTAGTACCAATTATGGTACTAATACCTTATTTAAACTTGAAAGGTGATTTTTTTGGATTGCCATATACATTTTTTTTCATGGAGATAGTATTTATTGTAGCATCAATAACAGATAAATTAGACGGATATATAGCTCGTTCTAAAAATCAAGTTACTACATTTGGAAAATTTCTTGATCCATTAGCAGATAAGATACTTGTATTAACAGCATTAGTATTGTTAGTAGAGTTAAAGAAAATTCCAGCTTGGATACCTGTAATAGTATTAGCTAGAGAATTTTTAGTATCTGGATATAGATTAATAGCAGTAGAAAAAGGTGGAAAAGTAATTGCTGCTTCTATTTGGGGAAAACTAAAAACAGCTACACAAATGGTTGCAATTATACTTATAATGTTTGATCCAAACTCATTTGGAGATTGCTTCAAAGGCATACTTGAAGGGGCTGAATTTGGACTTAATTTAATATCTACAACATTATTAATACTATCAGTAATAGCAACAATCTTTTCTGGAATTGATTATCTAAAAAATGGAAAAGAATTATTAAAAGATTAAAAAATACTTGACAAAATAAAAAAAAAAGAGTAATATACTAATTGCAATTGCTAAAGCAAAAGAAGCGACCATAAAGTCGCTCTTTATTTTAATTACAAGGAGGAAGCAATTATGGAGGAAAAAGAAGTAATATTAACACAAGAAGGATTTGACAACATTGAAAAAGAATTAGAATATTTAAGAACTGAAAAAAGAGCTGAAATAGCAGAAAGAATAAAAATAGCATTAGGATTTGGTGATTTGTCTGAAAATTCAGAATATGACGAAGCAAAAACTGCACAAGCAGAAAATGAAGCAAAAATAGCAGAGCTAGAAAACAAAGTAAGATATGCAAAAATTATAGATGAAAAAGATATAGACACTAAAACTGTTCAAATTGGTAGCACAGTAAAATTATATGATGTTGAATTTGATGAAGAAGTGGAATATACAATAGTTGGTTCAACAGAAGTAAATCTAGCAGAAAATAGAATATCAAATGAATCTCCAATAGGAAGTGCATTATTAGGAGCCAAAAAAGGTCAAACAGTAGAAGTAAATGCACCAGCAGGAGTTATTCAATACAAAATCATCTCTATAAAAAAATAAAAATTAAAAAATGTCAAAAATTTGTTTGACATTTTTTTTCGTTTATGTTATTATGTGAGTAGAGGAGTGATTTAAATGGGAACAAGAGCAGAAACCACTAAAAAAGAGAAAGCAATATTAAAATTCATAGAAGAACAAGTACTAGAAAAAGGATATCCACCATCTGTAAGAGAAATTGGAAAAGCTGTTGGATTAAGCTCAACAGCGACGGTACACGCATATTTAGAAAAACTAGAAAAACAAGGCTTTATAAAAAAAGAAGATAAAAAAGGAAGAACTCTAAAAATAATTAAAGGAAGCAATGGAGACCCATATGTAAAATCAACAAAAAATTTCTATACACAAAAGGAACTAGTAGATGTACCAATAATAGGAAAAATAACAGCAGGGCAACCTATATTAGCAGTTGAAAACATAACAGACACATTTCCAATACCAATCGACTTTGTTGGAAATAGTGAAAGTTTCATGCTAACTGTAAGAGGAGAAAGTATGATAGAAGCTGGAATACTTGATGGAGACTATATATTAGTAAAAAGACAAGAAGATGCACATAATGGTGAAATTGTTGTAGCTTTAATTGGAGATGAAGCAACAGTAAAAACATTTTATAAAGAGAAAAATTATATTAGGCTTCAACCAGAAAATCATACAATGGATCCAATAATTGTTCCTGATTGCAAAATCTTAGGTAAAGTTGCTGGTGTATTTAGAAAAATGTAAAAAAATAAAAATTAATGTAAAATAGCAAGAAAAAATCTTGCTATTTTATTACCTATATACTATAATAAATATGTAAAAATCATAAACAAGGAGAACAACAAATGAGAGAAAAAAAGCAGAAAAATATGAAAAAAGATAGTATTTTAAAGAGAATTATAGTTGTATTAATATTGTTATTAATCTCAATATTTGTTTTAATAAAAGCAGAAAATTATTTAAGAGAAAGCACAAGTGACCAGATTAATCTTATAATTAATAACAGAAATGTAACATCAAGATTAAAAAATAATATTTTTATAGAGAACGGCACAGTATATCTTTCAATGGATGATATAGAAAACTTTTTTGATAAATACATATACATTGAAGATGAAATTAATGAAATAGTAACCACATATGATAAAAAGATAGCAAGTATTGGCTTTGAAGCAAATAAATTAACATTAAATGGTTCAACAAAAAAGATATATGCACATGCAATAACAAGAGATGATATTATATATCTACCTATTTCAGAAATGTTAGATGTATATAACATTGAATTAGACAATATAGAAGAAGAAAAAATAGTAACAATAGATTCATTGAATAAAGAACAAATTAAAGCATATGTTGAATCAAATCTTTCTGTAAAATGGAAAGAAGACTTTTTCTCAAAAACTGTTGACAAAGTATCTAAAGGAGATATTGTAATAGAAATATCTAAAGAAGATAACGGATGGTCAAAAATTAGAACAGAAAATGGAAAGATTGGCTATATTAAAACTAACAAATTAACTAATTACACACAAGTAAGAGAAAATTGGGAAACAGAAAAACAAATTACAGGTAAAGTAAATATGCTTTGGGACTATTTCTCAAAATATGTTAAACCTACAGATAGAACAGGTCAAACAATTGACGGAGTAAATGTTGTATCACCATCATTTTTCTATATTGATAAGGATGGAGAACTTCAAGAAAATGTAGGCCAAGCTGGATTAAACTACATTGAATGGGCACATTCAAATGGATATAAAGTATGGCCTATGATATCAAATGCAGATGCTGGAATTGATGTAACATCATCAATTTTAAATAGTTACACTAAAAGACAAGAATTAATAGAAAAGATAGTTGAAAAATGTGCGTTATATGAAATTGATGGTATAAATGTAGATTTTGAAAATATATATGAAGCAGATAAAGATAAATTTTCAAGATTTGTAATTGAATTAGTACCACGCATGCAAGAATTAGGAATTGTAACTTCAGTTGATGTAACAGCACCAGATGGAGCTCCAAACTGGTCAATGTGTTATGATAGAAATATTATCGGAGATGTAGCAGATTATTTAGTATTTATGGCATATGATCAATATGGTACATCAAGTACAGAACCAGGCACAACAGCTGGACTTAACTGGGTTGAAACAAGTTTAAAGAAAATTATTGAATATGATGCTGTTGATCCGGAAAAAATTATACTTGGAATACCATTTTATACTAGACAATGGACAATAGGACAAGATGGAACAATCAAAGATAGAGGCGTTGTAAGTATGATAAACATTAAAATTCCTAATAATGTTGAAAAACAATGGGATGACACATTAAAACAAAATTATATTGAATATACCTCAGGAAGAAATACAATAAAAATGTGGATTGAAGATGGAGAATCTATTAAAGCAAAAGTTTCTCTAGTTACTAAATATAACTTAGCTGGAACATCTGGATGGAGAAAAGACATGGAAACATCTAATGTATGGTCAATAATAAAAGAAGAACTTTCAAAAGAAAGTACCGGACAAACAGAAGAATAATTTAATATATAGAAAAAGCCTCTAAGACAATGTCTTAGGGGTTTAGTATTATTTAAATCTTTATAAAAAACATAAACAAACATTGACAAGCATACACTTTGAATGAGGTGGTATGATGCAAAAAATTTATATAGAAAAAATAAATAATACTAAATTATTTAGTCGAAAAATAAAAATGGAGCAAGATAATCTAAAAATAAGTTACAATTTGGAAAAAGAAAAAAATATAAGAAAATTGATAAATAAACTTTTACAAAACAATACTGAAGCAGTGGTAATAAGTAAAGACTTGTATAAAAATGAAAAATTAATAAATTATTTAAACTCCAATAATATTAGGATATTTGATGGAAAATGGTTAATCAAATATTTATCAATCGAAATTTTAGATTACATAATTCAGAAAAAGAACTTAAACAAAGTTGAACTAGAAATAGCAATAACGACAAATGAAATAACAGAACTAGGTATAGAATTAATAAAAAAATTATCAAAACAATATAAAAGAATAACTGTTGTAACATCACATATTGACAAACTAAGAAAAATAGAAAAAGAAATATATGAAAAAGAAGGAATATTAATACTCGTATCAAATAATCAAAAAAAGAGCCTTTTAAAACCTGCTATAATTTTGAATTTAGACTTTAATAAAGTTGTATTAAATAAATATAAAATAAACGAAAATTCTATAATTATTAATTTAGAAGGAGATATGAAAATCGAAAATAAAAGATTTAATGGAATATGTATAAATGATTATGATATTGAAACAGGTAGAGAAGATATAATATGGAGAGAGAATATAAAGGCTTTTAGAACTAAGGATTTAATAGAAGCAAATTATTATTGTAAAGATACCTTTGGTAATATACATAATAAGTTAAGGAGAAGTAAGTTATATATAAAAGAATTATACGGAAACAATGGAATTATAGAGTTTTAAGCTCATTATTGTGAACAAAATATGAATAATTTCTTAAAAACCTTTTCTTTTTTTAAAAAATATAATATAATGTTGTTGTTATATAAGATATAAAAAATTAAGTATCTCGTAAAAGGAGAATTAAAAATGGAAGAAAAAAAGAAGAAAACAAATTCAAAAAATAGTAACAAGTCAAAAGAAACTAAAACAAATAAAAATAAAAAAGTAAAAAATGAAAACAAAGATATTAAAGCAAAAAGTAAGGACACGAAACTAAAATTTAAACACAAACATCCAAAATTATCGATTGCATTAAAAATAATGTTAATATTATTCTTAATACTATGTGTAGTTGGAGCAGGTGTTGTAATAGGTTTAATATATGGTCTATGGGGAGACGACTTTAAGATTGATATATCAGAATTAATAATGTCAGAAAATTCTATAATAGTTGACACAGATGGAAATACTATTGCAGAATTAAATGGAGACGAAAATAGAAAAATAATTACATTAGAAGAAATGTCACCATATCTACCTAAAGCTTATATTGCAATAGAAGACGAAAGATTTGAAAAACATCATGGTGTAGACTTTAAGAGAACAGCAGCAGCAATCCTTTCATTTGTTACACATGGAGGAGAATCAACAGCAGGTGGAGGAAGTACAATAACACAACAATTAGTTAAGAATATAACTCAGGATAAGGAAAGCACAGGTATTGAGGGTGTAATGAGGAAAGTAAAAGAATGGGTAAAAGCTTACCAAATAGAGAAAGTAATGTCCAAAGACCAAATTCTTGAATTATACCTAAATTTAATATATGTTGGACAAAATGGTGGAAAAGAAAACCATGGAGTTGAAATAGCAGCAGAGTATTATTTTAACAAAACAGCAAAAGATTTAAGTATTGCACAATGTGCATTTTTAGCAGGAATAAACCATTCACCAAATAGATATAATCCATATTCAGGAAATGATGTAACAGAAAGAATAGCAAATAGAACTAAAACAGTTCTAAATCAAATGAAAGAACAAGGATATATAAATGATGAAGAATATAATACAGCAGTAGCTGAAGTTGATGCAGGATTCAAATTTGAAAATGGTGCAAAAGGAAATGTATATTCATCACATACTGATGCATTAATAAATCAATTAATCGCTCAAATTATGGAAGAAAAACAAATTTCTCAAAGTGCTGCAGAAACTTATTTACAAAGTAGTGGATTAAAAATATACTCAACACAAGTATCATCAATTCAATCAATAATGGAAGAAGAAGCTAAAGATGATTTTTATGTATTAACATCAAAAACAAGTGGTCAAACAGCTCAAGGAGCTATGGTTTTAATTGAACCATCAACAGGTAAAGTAGTAGGATGTATTGGACAATTAGGAGAAAAAACTACTTCAAGAGGTCAAAATAGAGCAACACAAACATTAAGATCACCTGGTTCATCATTCAAACCATTAGCAGATTTAGTTCCAGGAATTGAAGAAGGAATAGTTACACCAGCGACAATTTATGCAGACTTAGCAACTGTATTTAATGAAGGTACAGTCGCAGAATATAAACCAAAAAATTACAATGGATTTAAAGGTATAATGTCTTTAAGAAGAGCTGTTACAACATCGCAAAATATTCCATTTGTAAAAATCATGAATGAATTAGGAACAGCAAAAAGTATAGAATATTTAAAAAAGATGGGAATCTCTACATTGGATGAAGGAAAAGATGTTGGTTTATCATTAGCAATAGGAGGATTAACAAATGGAATTAGTCCATTAGAAATGGCTGGAGCATATGCAGCAATAGCTAACAATGGAAATTATATAGAACCTACATTTTACACAAAAGTTGAAGATACAGATGGAAAAGTTGTTATGGAACCTAATCAAAAAACAGAAAAAGTATGTTCAGAAGAAACAGCTTATGTGGTTAAAGATTTATTAAAATCAGTTGTAAAAGATTCAGGTGGTACAGCAACATATTGTGCTATATCTGGAATAGATGTTGCAGCAAAAACAGGTACATCAAATGATGACAAAGATAGATGGTTATGCGGATTTTCAAACTACTATGCAGGAGCAGCTTGGTATGGATATGATACACCAGAAGAAGTAAATACTGGAGGAAAAAGAAATCCAGCAGGTCAATTGTTCTCTCAAGTAATGAAAAAAGTTCATACTGGATTAGAAGGATCAACATTCACACAACCTGCAAATGTTGTATCTGCTACAGTTTGCAGAACAAGTGGTAGACTTGCTACAGATAAATGTACAGACAAATATACAGAAATATTTGTAAAAGGGCATTTACCAGAAACATGTGATGCACATCAAAATCAATTTGTAGTATGTACCGCATCTGGAAAATTAGCTAATGAATTTTGTCCTGCTTCAACAAGAATGACAAAATCAAGTAACTATGTAGTTGAAAAAGAAAGGTTAGGTTTATGGAACACAAGTGGAATTGCTTCAACTATGGAAACTGCCCCAACAGAATATTGTACAATACACACAAAACCAGAAGAACCTACAGTAACTCCAACACCAACACCAGAACCTGATCCAGAACCAGAACAGCCAGCAGAAGAACCTGAAGAGCCAGAGGAGCCAGTAGAACCAGAAGAACCTGATGAACCAGAGGAACCTGATAAACCAGAAGATCCAGGAAATTCAAATACAAACACAGGAAATAATACAAATACAGGTAATCCAGGAAGCTCTACAGGTGACGGAGATACTACAACAACATAATTTTAAAATATATAACCCCACAATAATTGTGGGGTATAAAATTAAAAAGGGGGATATAATGGATATTTATTTTTATAATACTTTAACTAGAAAAAAAGAAAAATTCATTCCAATCGAAGAAAACAAGGTTAAAATGTATTCATGTGGTCCAACTGTATATAAAGATGCAACAATAGGAAATATGAGAACAAATTTATTTCAAGATACTTTAAGAAGAACTTTAGAATATAATGGGTATGAAGTAAAACAAGTGATGAATATAACAGATGTAGGTCATCTTGTTTCAGATGGAGATGAGGGAGAAGATAAAATCTTAAAATCAGCAAGAGAAGAACATAAAACACCTCTAGAAATAGCTGACTATTATACAAAATTATTCTTTAGAGACTTAGAAAGATTAAATGTTGAAACACCTGAGATTATATGTAAAGCAACAGATCATATTAAAGAAATGCTTGAAATGGTTAAAAAGATTATGAAAAATGGATATGCATATGAAACATCAACTGCAATCTATTTTGATGTATCAAAATTAGACAAATATGGTATGTTATCAGGAATCAATTTAGATGAACAAAAAGCAGGAGCAAGAGTTGACGTTGACCCTGAAAAACGAAATCCATATGATTTTGCTTTATGGATAAAAGCACCAAAAGAACATTTAATGAAATGGGATAGTCCATGGGGACCAAGTTATCCAGGATGGCATATAGAATGCTCTGCAATGAGTACGAAATATTTAGGAGAAGAATTTGATATACATACAGGAGGTATAGACTTAATACCAACACATCATGAAAATGAAATAGCTCAAAACATAGGCGCATGTGGAAAAATTCCAGCACACTATTGGCTACATGGAGAATACTTATTAATAGATGGTGGTAAAATGTCAAAAAGCCTTGGAAATGTGTATTTACTAGATGATATAATAAATAGAGGCTATGAACCATTAGTATATAGATTATTTAATTTCTCTTGCCACTATAGAGGTAAATTGAATTTCACTTGGGAAGGAATTCAATCTGCATCAATATCATTGGAAAGATTAAGAGAGGGATATCAAAAACATCTATTAGGTAATACTAATGTTTCTGATGAAGAAATTGTAGATTTAGAAAATAGATTTAAACAAGCTATTAATGATGATTTAAATATGCCTTTAGCAATGAGTGTGGTATGGGAGGCTGTAAGATATCAAGTACAGTCACCTAAAATTGCCAAATTGCTTGAAAAATTCGACACTGTTCTTGGAATAGAGATTACAAAACAAAAACAGAAACAAGAAATCCCACAAGAAATATTAGAACTTGTAGAACAACGCAAAATTGCTAGAGCAGAAAAAAATTGGGCAAAATCAGACGAACTAAGAGATTTGATTTTAAGTAAAGGATATAGTTTAAAAGATACCAAAGATGGTGTAGAAATAAATACACTATAATTAAGAAAGGAAATAGTATGATAGATTTTAAAAAAATTATAGCAGAAGCAATATCAAAAGTATTAGAAATGGATGCTTTAGAAATTGAAAAAACAATTGAAAAACCAAAAGGACCAGACAATGGAGATTATGCATTTCCATGTTTTAGATTAGCAAAAACTCTAAGAAAAGCACCACCTATGATTGCTGATGATATTAAAGCAAAAATAAAAGTTAATCAAGATGAAATAACAAAAATAGAAGTTGTTGGTGGCTATGTAAATTTCTTTGTTAATAAGGAATTATTAGCTTCAGAAGTTTTGAATAAAATGGCTAAAGAAAATGATTATGGCAAAAGTGAAATTGGAAACGGAAAAAATATCGTAATAGATTATTCTGCACCAAACATAGCAAAACCTTTTCATATAGGACATTTGCGTTCAACAGTAATTGGAGGAGCTTTATATAATATATATAAATACTTGGGCTATAATGTTATAGGAATAAACCACTTAGGTGATTATGGAACTCAATTTGGAAAGCTAATTGAGGGCTATAAAATGTGGGGAAATGAATATGATTTAGAAACAGACCCAATAGATGCATTAACTCAAATATATATTAGAGTAAATGAAGCTTGTAAACAAGATGAGGAATTATTAAATAGATGTAGAGATAACTTTAAAAAATTAGAAGACGGAGATACATATTGTGTTGAATTATGGAATAGATTTAAAGATTTAAGCTTAAAGGAGTTCCAAAAAGTATATGATATATTAGGAACTAAATTTGATTCATGGAATGGAGAAGCTTTTTACTCAGATAAAATGGATGAAGTTGTAGAATTGTTAGAAAAGAGTGGAAAGCTTGTAAAATCTGAAGGAGCTAAAATAATTGATTTAGAAGATAAAGGAATGGCACCATGTTTAATAGAAAAATCAAATGGTTCTTCAACATATGCAACAAGAGATTTGGCAGCAATTCTTTATAGAGCACGCACTTATGATTATGATAAAGCATTATATGTTACTTCTTATGAACAAGTTCTACATTTTAAACAAATATTTGAAGTAGCAAAACTTTTAGGATTAGACCAAAAGTATATTGATGGATTAGAACATGTTTCTTTTGGTATGGTTTTATTGCCATCTGGTAAGATGTCAACAAGAGAAGGTACAAGTATTAAATTAATAGATTTACTTACTGAAGCAATTTCAAGAGCAAAAGCAATTATAGAACAAAAAAATCCTTATATAGGAAACAAAGACGAAATTGCAAGAAAAGTTGGTGTAGGTGCTGTAATATTTAATGATTTAGCAAATAATCGTGTTAAAGACGAGGTTTTTGATTGGGATACAATTTTAAATTTCCAAGGGGAAACAGGACCATATATTCAATATACTTATGTACGTACAAAAAGTGTAATAGAAAAAGCACAAGGAGTTCCTACAATTGAAAATGTTCACATGAAAGAATTATTAGATGATGCATCAATTAAAATTCTAAAATTAATTTATGAATTTGAAGATATTCTTATACAAGTTACTGATAAAAATGAACCTTCAATTTTATCTAGGTATTTAATTGAACTTGCTAAATCATATAGTAATTTTTACAATGAAAATAAAATAATAAATGAAGACAAGAATTTACAAAACGCAAGAGTTTATTTAACATATTCAGTTGGCAATGTATTAAAAATAGGAGCAGGATTGCTTGGAATAGAAATGCCAAAACAAATGTAAAAATAAGGCTCCCTAGGATTTCCTAGGGAGCCTTTTGGAGTTAATAGTAATTGAATTTAATTACTCAGCATCATTTTCAGCCTCATCTTCTTGGTTCTCATTTTCTTCGTCTTCATCGAAATACACATATTGTTCACTAAACAAAAAATTGAGAAATTCTATTCTCGCTTCAGGTAAAGAGAGGACAGACCCTAAAAATTTAAGACTAGGAAAATCATCCAAACAAGAAAGAAATTGTGAAAAATACTTATCCACAGAATTTCTACATTTATCAATTTCTTTTTCAAGAAATTCTAGATATTCCATAAATGCAGTTCTATAAGGAGTAAGTTTTTCTTGAAATTCTTTCTTATTATATGTGGCGTCAGCAAGCTTCTCAAAAATGTTGGTAATTGTTTCGACATCTTCATCATTTATAATACTGGGAAAATCGAATGGATTTCCATCCCAAGCTTGATAAGCTTTAAGCCAATAAGGCTTAGCCTTAAGGATGTCAGAGGCAGTTATTCCGCCAAAATCTAGTCGTGTGAAGAGTTTTTTAAATTTGGTATACTCTTCATTAAAACTATAATACCGGGCAATCTTTTCAGCTACTTTACTCATTTTATTTAACTCCTTTCAAAATTGAAGTTGTGCAACTTCGGACAGAAGCATTATAACACACATTTCACATAAAGTAAAGAGGATTTGCCACAGGGACGGTCCTTTTTGGCAAATTTTCAAATAGTAATGTCGAATAATGTCGGCGAAAAGTTTTAAAAACATCTTGAAAATTATGTTAATATGTGATAATATAACTTTACATTTTTAATCAAATTTTTTTATTCTATTTATTTTCCAAAAATGAGCAAAAAAGAACCGGCACGAAATGCCATTTTGGCAAAAAAGAACCGGCACCAAATGTCAAATTGAAAGGAGCAAAATATTGAAAAAAACAATAAGTATAATTTTACTACTAATGATAATAATAAACTTATTTTATATCAAAGCACAAGCAGTAGAAATAGAAAATGCATACATAGAAAACTTAGGATTATGTGAAAATCATTTACAATACAAAAAAGCATCAACAGGGCAATGGAGTTATGTAGTAACAACAATGGTAGGATATAGAATTAATGGAACTATACATTATGCATACTGCTTAAATGTAGACAAACATGGAGTAGGAGATGTAGAAAACTATAATGTAAATGTAACAGAAATGCTATCAGACGAGAAAGTATGGAGAGCAATAATAAATGGATTTCCATACAAAACACCAGCTGAATTAGGTGTTGCAAACGAGCAAGATGCATTTGTAGCAACAAAACAAGCAGTATATAGTGTAATTTATGATAGAGATGTAGATAGTTTTTATAGAGGAGTAGATGAAAGAGGAATACAAATATTTAATGCATTAAAAAATATAGTAGAAACAGCAAGAAATAGTACACAAAGTCCAATAGAGGGACAATTGCAAATAAACAAAATTGGAGAATTTAAAAAAGAAAACAATAATTTTTATTCACAAGAATATAGTGTTTCAAGTAATGTTGAGCTAAATAATTACCAGATAACAAATATATCAAATTTTCCTGAAGGAAGCTATATTTCATCATTAAGCAATGAACCTAAAACAGAATTTGCTGGAGGAGAAAACTTTAAAATACTAATTCCAAAAGAAAAAATATTAGAAAATTTTGAAGGAAAAATTCAAATTAATGGTAAGTTAAAATCATATCCAATCTTTTATGGAAAAAGTTATGATCCTAATTTACAAGATTATGCACTAACATATGAGGCATATAGTAATGTGAGTGGTGAATGTACTCTAAGTGTAAACGCATATGAGGGACAGATTAAAATAATAAAAATTGATTCAGAAACCAAAAAGCCAATATCAGGAGTAGAATTTATAGCAAAATACGAAGATGGAACAAATATCGGAAAATTCACAACAAATAAAGAAGGAATAATAAATATAACAGGCTTAAAACAAGGAAAAATAATACTTACAGAAACCAAAACTCAAAAACAGTATGTGCTAGACACTCAAGACAAAGAAGTCACAATAGGATATAATGAAATAAAAGAAATAACAGTTACTAATGATTATATTAAAGGATATATAAAAATAATCAAAAAAAGTGAAGATGATAATTTAATAACAGGAGAAAAGGCAGGTACGCCTCTAGAAAATGTTAAATTTGAGGTATATGACGAAAACATGGAGCTAGTTGATACATTAACTACTGGAAAAGACGGAACAGCAGTTACAAAAGAATTAAAAATGGGAAAATATTTTGTAAAAGAAGTAGAAACAAGCGAATATTATGAATTAAATGAAAATAACTATGAAATAGAAATAATAAAAAATGGAGAAACAGTTGAACTTATTATAACAAATAAATCAAAAGTTCCTCCAAAAGAGCCTGAAATACCAGTTGAGCCAGAAAAACCAAAGTTGCCAGTTACAGGTTATTAAATTATAAATTTTCGCAACTATCTAGAGCAAGCTTTAGCATTGTATTAAGACCTGTTTGACGTTCTTCAGGTGTAGCAATATCTTTGATATATTTTGAGTCAACAACGCTCATTAGGCAAGATGCTTTTTTATTAAGCATTTTAGCCACATAGAAAAGAGCAAAAGCTTCCATTTCAGCAGAAACAGGATTGAAACCTTCTGGAACTCTTTCTAAAAATTTTTGAACATCAGTCATATAAACATCAAAACAATCAGTACAAACAGTATTTCCAACACAAATATTTATATTATCCTTTTTTGCAGTTTCTATAATTACAGAATTTAAATCTTTATTACTTGATACCATATGACATATGTCATTATTTAAAGTCAAGGCAAAATTACTTTCAGAAAAAGTATTTTCAGCTAAAATTATATCAAATAATTTTAAATCAGGTTTATATGAACCACAAGAACCAACACGAATAATATTTTCAACTTCATAAAACTTATATAGTTCATAAGAATATATTCCCATACTTGGCATTCCCATTCCAGAAGCCATAACAGTTATTTCTTTTCCTTTATATTTACCTGTATATGCATACATTCCTCTAACTGAATTTACTAATTTGTAATCATCTAAAAAAGTTTCTGCAATATATTTTGCACGAAGTGGGTCTCCTGGCATTATTACAGTTTTTGCAATTTCTCCAAATTTTGCTTCATTATGTGGTGTAGACATGAACATTACCTCCTTAATAAAATCTAAAGGAATTATATCAATAAAAAATTTAAAATACAATAGATTTTTTATTTCACACAAAAAACACATAATGAGAAAAAATCCATAACAAAATATCGATAAAAT
>ERZ1643249.1736-NODE-1736-length-21398-cov-16.001312_pt1 | contig 21398 bp, 18 predicted proteins | sample MGYA00579263_ERZ1643249 | MGnify/ENA primary metagenome ERZ1643249 (study PRJEB29033, sample SAMEA4952264) | chicken gut metagenome | biome: Broiler Chicken; feature: Gastrointestinal Tract; material: Caecum | place: Ireland | collected 2018 | study: Broiler... | reverse complement strand
TTTTGTCAAGCATTTTGACCCACTTCGAATAAATTTTCCCACCAAAAAAGGCTACCGACCTGTAACTCTTCGCAAAATAAGGAGATTTTTATTGAAAAACAAGAAAAATTGGTCTGTTAGAGCGGAGGTAAAGTATATGCCTACAACACACTCAATCGGACAATCGCCGAGCATATGGCTCGAGAGCGGAATTACAGTTTATGCCCAAAGCACACCCGAGCGGATAATGATCCAAACTAAGTTTGGTCGCCAAGCCGCTATGTTTGAGAGCGGAATTATAGTCTAAACCCAAAACACACCCGAGCGGACAGTGATGCAAACTAAGTTTGTTAGAGGTCGACTATTTTGTTGATGTGGAAGTGTCGTTTGTCAAAGTCTATAACACCCTCCTCGCGGAGTTTGGATAGCACGGTCGACAAGGCACTTCGGTCCACCGAAAGATAATTGGCAAGTTCGGTCTTATTATACGGCAGGTCAAAATATGGCGATGAGGCAAGTTTGCTTTGGTTATAAAGATATGCCAACACCTTTGAGCGAGTGTTCTTCTTCGACATGAGTTTTAACTTGGTCGACAACTGGGCATTTCTCTCAACAATCACCCTCATAAGGTTGCGAATGACATTGTCATGTCGTTTGCAACGGTTCTGACATGGTGTGATGAGCCTATGCTTGTTCATAAGCATGACAAGACAATGCTCGGTGGCTATGAGATAGTCAGAAAATTCCTGCTCGCCTGCAAAAATATTTTCAAGCCCGTACACATCCCCTACCTTCAATTTTGTTATAAGAGAAATGTCGCCAAAAGGGTCAACATCCTCAATTTTGGCACCCCCTTTCAATATCATCACCACGTCCTCAAAAGGTTGTCCAGGGCTTATTATAGTGTCATTTTTGTTATAATTTCTAAACTTTATCTTGAGACAAAATGCAAGGGCTTGCATATCATTTTCGCTGATTTCTCCAAAAATTTTTGTCTTTTTTATTTCTGAAAAATTTTCCATAAACACCCCAAAATGTTGTAAAAACAACACAATTTCTAAGAAAAGTGTAGTATAATGCGTTTAGAAAGTCAAGAAAAGCGAGAAATTTACAAAAAAAATTATTTTTCACTTTAAGGCTTAACTAGGAGGAAAAAATGAAAATTATAAAGCGAAATGGTCAAGAGATGACTTTTGACAACTCTAAAATCAAGAATGCCATAATAAAGGCTAATCTTTCAGTAGACGACATTTCAAAGAGACTCAGTGACGAGCAGATTGACAAGATAGTTTCAAAGGTTACTGGCGAATGCGAGGCTATGGGAAGGGCTGTCGGAGTTGAGGAAATTCAAGATTTTGTAGAATTTGGCATTATGGAACAAGGTGCTTTTGAAGTTGCCAAAAACTATATCACCTATCGTTATGTACGTCAACTTGCAAGACAGGTCAACACTACTGACCAAAAGATTTTCTCTTTAATCGACTGCCAAAACGAGGAGGTTAAACAAGAAAACTCGAACAAAAACCCTACTGTCAACAGTGTTCAACGTGACTATATGGCTGGAGAGGTAAGCAAGGACCTTACAAAGAGATTTTTACTTCCAGAACATATTTGGAAGGCACATGAGGAAGGGCTTATTCACTTCCATGATGCAGACTATTTCGCTCAGAGGATGCACAACTGCGACCTTGTAAATCTTGAAGACATGCTTCAAAACGGCACAGTTATATCTAATACACTGATTGAAAAACCACACTCATTCTCGACCGCTTGCAATATTGCAACTCAAATTGTCGCACAAGTTGCATCAAGTCAATACGGCGGACAAAGTATAAGCCTTGCTCACCTTGCACCTTTTGTCGATGTAAGCCGTCAAAAGATAAGAAAGGAAGTTGAGGCAGAACTTAAAGAGGCTTGCGGTAATGCTGACCCTGAAATGGTAAACAAGATTGCAGAAAAGAGAGTCCGAGCAGAGATTAATCGTGGTGTACAGACCATTCAATACCAAGTCATCACCCTTATGACAACAAACGGTCAAGCACCATTTGTAACAGAATTCTTATATCTTGGCGAGGCTAAGAATGAGCGAGAGAAAGAGGACCTTGCTCTTATCATCGAAGAGACCTTAAAACAACGTTACGAAGGGGTTAAGAATGAAAAAGGTGTGGCTATTACTCCTGCTTTCCCTAAGATTATTTACGTGCTTGAAGAGGATAATATCCACCCAGAGAGCAAATATTACTACCTGACCGAACTTGCAGCAAAATGTACTGCAAAACGTCTCGTACCTGACTACATCTCTGAAAAGAAGATGAAGGAACTCAAGGAAGGAAACTGTTTTCCTGTCATGGGTTGTCGAAGCGCTTTGTCTCCTTGGAAAGACGAGAACGGCAACTATAAATTCTACGGAAGATTTAATCAAGGTGTTGTAACTATCAACCTTGTAGACGTTGCTCTGTCAAGTGATGGTGACATGAAGAAGTTTTGGAAGATACTTGACGAGAGATTAAACCTTTGCTACGAAGCACTTATGTGCAGACACAATAGACTTAAAGGCACACTCTCTGATGCCGCTCCAATCCTTTGGCAACACGGAGCCATTGCAAGACTTAAACCAGGCGAGAAGATAGACAAACTGCTCTACGGCGGTTATTCTACCATATCTCTTGGCTATGCAGGACTATTTGAATGTACTAAGTACATGACAGGCAAATCTCACACCGACCCAAGTGCTACACCATTCGCTCTTGAGGTTATGCAAAGAATGAACGATGCCTGCACAAAGTGGAAGAATGAGACAAATATTGGCTTCTCAATCTACGGAACACCACTTGAAAGCACTACCTACAAGTTTGCAAAATGTCTTCAAAAACGTTTTGGAATTATTCCAGGAATTACTGATAAGAACTATATCACAAATAGTTACCACGTACACGTAACCGAACATATCAATGCTTTTGATAAACTCAAATTTGAAAGTCAATTCCAAGCACTTTCAACTGGCGGTGCTATAAGTTACGTAGAGGTGCCAAATATGCAAGACAATATTGAGGCTGTACTTAATGTAATCAAATTCATCTATGACAATATCATGTATGCCGAACTCAACACCAAATCTGACTACTGTCAAGTGTGCGGATACGATGGCGAAATAATGATTGTCGAAGATGAGGACGGCAAACTCGTTTGGGAATGCCCTAACTGCCACAATCGTGACCAAACTAAGATGAACGTTGCAAGACGTACCTGCGGATACATTGGCTCTAACTTCTGGAACCAAGGAAGAACTCAAGAGATAAAAGATAGAGTACTTCACTTGTAATGCTATCTTTTACAAATTTACATAATTTCACATTTTTGACACAATTTTTACTATAAAGACTAAAATTTTTACGATTTTTAATCAAATTACATATAAAAAACAAAAATTAAGGGGGAAGTATGTACTACGGGAACATAAAATACTATGACATAGCAAATGGCGAAGGAGTACGTACCTCCCTTTTTGTCTCTGGTTGTACTCATCACTGCAAGGGCTGTTTTAATGAGGAGACTTGGGATTTTCATTATGGCAAACCTTATACAAAGGAAATTGAAGACGAGATAGTCAAGTCACTTGACAAAGATTTCATCAATGGTTTAACTCTCTTAGGTGGCGAACCTATGGAACCTGCAAATCAAAAGGCACTTTTGCCACTTGTAAAGCGGGTTAAGGAGTTATACAAAGATAAGACCATATGGTGCTACACAGGTTACCTTTTTGACAGCGAACTACTCTCTCCAAGTAGAGCCTATGCTCCATGGACACGTGAATTTTTGTCATATATAGATATATTGGTGGACGGTGAATTTAAACTTGCCCTTAAAGATATAACCCTTCGATTTAAAGGTTCGTCCAACCAACGAATAATAGACGTGCATAAGAGTTTAAAAGAAGGGAAAGTTGTGTTAAGTCCACTCAACGACAAAAAAGATAAGAGTACAATCTATGGGAATTAAACTATCAAATAATTTAAAATTTCCCAAATAAGTTAATTAAATCATAAAAAATACCCAAATTATCGAAAATGGTATACTTGCCATTTCCAAACTTTGGGTATTTTTTATTGATATATTTTTCAATGTTTTAAAGTCTTTATATAGCCATTAAAGAAATAACTTTAAATATCCTCTTCTTTCATATCTTTGACTATGTCAATGACCTCCTTAATCTTGGTTGAAGCCTCATCCATAAGTTCTTTTGTATGATTTGCGGTATAACTTGTCCTGAGCAGGCTTTTGCCAACAGGAGTGGCTGGCGAGATGACAGGGTTGACATACACTCCCCTTTCAAGCAGTAATTTGCAGGCAACAAAGGTTTTAAAGTCTTGATAGGTGTAGATAGGAATGATAGGTGTCTCGCTGTCAATTATATCCACCCCTTTTTCTTTCAATTTTGTCCTCATGTAAGCACTTATCTCTCTGAGTCTTTCAACTCGCTCTGGCTCTTGTTTTAAAATATCCAATGCGGTATTTGCACAACATACATTTGCTGGTGTCATGCTGGCACTAAATATGTAAGGTCTTGAGGTGTGCTTGACAAATTCAACGACTTTTTCATCAGCAGCCATATATCCGCCAAGGCTGGCAAGTGATTTTGAGAATGTGCCCATATAGATGTCAACTTCATCTTCAAGTCCATAGTAACTTGCAGTGCCTCGACCACCCTTTCCAATTACACCAAGTCCATGTGCATCATCGACCATAACTCTAGCACCATATTTCTTTGCCAAGGAAACAATCTCTGGGAGTTTACAAATATCACCACCCATACTAAACACACCATCAGTGACAATAAGTATCCCGCACTCTTTAGGCACGGACTGAAGTTTTCTCTCCAAATCAGCCATATCGGAGTGATTGTATCTCAGCATCTTGCCGTAACTAAGTTTGCATCCATCATAGATGCTCGCATGGTTTTCTTTATCGCAAATTACGTAATCATTTCTCCCAACAATCGCCGAAATTATACCAAGATTGCTTTGAAAACCTGTTGAAAAAGTCATAACCTTTTCCTTATTTAAAAACTCGGCAAGGTCATTCTCAAGTTTGACATGAAGGTCAAGCGTACCATTTAAAAATCGAGAGCCTGAGCAACCACTACCATACTTCTCAAGTGCTTCAACACCTGCCTTTATTACTTTCGGGTGATTTGTAAGTGCCAAATAATTGTTTGAGCCAAGCATGATTGTACGCTTGCCTTCCATGTTAACCACAATGTCCTGCCCTGAAAGCAATTTGTGAAAATAAGGATAAATCCCCTTCTCTTTCACTACGTCATAGATTTGCGTCTTTGCAATTTTGCTAAAAATATCCATAATTCCCTCTCTTTTTTATTTTACATTAGCATACATTCAAACAAAAATGCAACCATTTTTTAAATATTTTTTTATTTTTTTAATTTTTATTGTATAATTTCTATTCACCTTAATTTAAAAGGGCTATCGCTATTTTTTGATATAAAAATTCGTATTCTAACATATCCAAAATAGATAATAAAAAATTGCTATAAGCCTTTATTTATACCGCCTATAGCAATTAAATGCGAATTTTTAATAAATTTGACAAAAACTAGAAAAAGTTAGTCAAAATCATAATTTCGGTTTGTATTTTCTATTGACAAGGTTTTTTAAAGAGGTAAAGCAATTTTATGGCAATTACTTCAAAAATGCAAGACTTGCTCTATACATACTATACAAATCTGCTTTTGAGATAAGTTCGTATGGTGAGTGCATGGATATAACAGGAATACCCATATCGACTGTATCAATGTTTAACTGTGAGATATACTTTGCAACAGTTCCGCCACCGCCTTGGTCAACCTTGCCAAGTTCTGAAGTTTGCCAAACGACATTTTCTTTAGATAAAATTTGTCTTATCTTGCCTACTGTCTCGGCAGATGCATCTGATGAACCACTTTTCCCACCGCTACCTGTAAACTTTGTCATGCATGCCCCACATGAAATAAGGGCGGTGTTTTTCTTCTCATATACACTTGGGAAATTTGGATCATAGCAACCATCGACATCACATGATAGACACATCGACCTTCCTCTCACCTGTCTTGGATTGCAACCTAGTGCCAGTGAAATTTCATCAATTAGGTCTTCAAAAACCTTACTCTTCATCCCTGTGTTACCTTCACTGCCTATCTCTTCCTTATCGACCAAAATACAAATTGAGGTGTTTTCATTGTCGACTTCAAAGATTGATTCCATGCAAGGATAACTGCAACTTCGGTCATCATGCCCATAGCCACCAATAAATGCTCTATCAAAGCCAACATCTCTTGCCTTCATTGCAGGCACGACACATAGTTCGGCACTTATAAAGTCATGTTCAGTGATGCCGTATGTGTCATTTAGAATTTTAAGCACATTTAATTTTATCTTATCATTTTCGCTCTTTTCAGGCATTCCACCGACTATAACGTTCAGTTGCTCGCCACTTATTATCTCGCTTGCCTTGCCTGACATCTGGGTTTTGCCAAGATGAGGGAGAAGGTCGCTGATATAGAAGACTGGGTCATCCTCCTTTTCCCCTAAATTGATAACCACCTTTTCGCCGTTCTTCTTTATCACAACACCATGCAAAGAAAGTGGAATCGTTGTCCATTGGTACTTCTTTATACCGCCATAGTAATGTGTTTTGAAATAGCAAAATCCATCACTTTCATACACTGGCACCTGCTTTAAGTCTATTCTTGGGGCATCGATATGTGCAACCACTATTCTTAGTCCGTACTCCTCAATGTTTTTGCTCCCTATCTTAAACAAGGTCACACCTTTGTCTCTATTGACAAAATATCGCTTGTCGCCCTGCTTTAACTTATCACCAAAGTGGTATTCTTTAAAGCCTTGCTCTTTCGCCCTTGAAATTGCATAGGCTGTGCATTCTCTTTCTGTTTTACACTCGTTTATAAAAGCCTTATACCTTTCAGCAAAGTCAAATATCCTCTTTTTCTCTTCGTCATCCGCTTTTTCATAATAATTTTCCTTTTTATACAAAAGTTCTTGGTAGTTTTTTGTCTTATCCTTCTCTATCATTACACCCTCCTTCACACATTTTAACCATTTTAAATAACAATGTCAAAAATATATAGGTATTTATTTATTTTTTACATTCACTTGACTTTTATACTTCAATGTTGTTAATATTATTTTAGGAGGGAATATGCCAACAATAAATTATTATTTGACACAAATCTGCATTCCAAACGTGTTAAAAACCGAAAAAAATAGAAAATTTGCCATCGAATCAATCTTTCCCTATCCACAAAATCTTGAATATTTCTTAACGAAGGATATGGTAGAACTCACCTGCAAAAATTGCAAAATTGAGAAAGTTCCAGAGGTTAAAGTAAGATTTTTGAGCGATTTTGAAAAAACTCCATATTTGATTATCTTCGCCGAATTTAATAAAGAATTCGTTACTGAAAATCTTGACAGTGCCATGATTGCATTTGCAATTAAGGATGACGAAATAAGGTATTTTACCTTTGAGAAAGATGAAAGCATTACAAATATAGATGAAAACGGAAATGTAGAAAAAGGCGAAGCATATTATGTCTGCGAAACAGACCTAAATTCTGGTGACCATAAAAATTACGGAAATTGCAAGGGATATAACATAAATGTATTCCATGATACCATCTGCAACTTATTAAAAGAGCAGGACTAGTATTTTATTTTAAATGGTTTTATTCAAAAATACTAGTTTTACATATACTATTATTCAAATATAAAATTTTGTTTGCAAATAAAAAGCAATCAATTTTAAGAGGAGCAAAATGGATTTTGATGTTGTAATTGTTGGGGCTGGCCCTGCGGGGCTTTTTAGTGCTTACGAACTTGTGACAAAAAAGCCAAGTCTTAAAGTTTGTCTTATTGACCAAGGGAAACTGGCTCAAAATCGTGTTTGTCCTATGAAGACGACAGGCAAATGTGTAAACTGTCAGCCATGCAATATACTCTCGGGCTATGGTGGTGCGGGAACTTTTAGTGATGGTAAACTCAATTTTATACCAAAACTTGGCAAAAGTGACCTATTCAAATATATGAGCGAGAGCGAGGCATACAGTCTTATTGACGACACCGAAGAAATCTTCAATAAATTTGGTATGGACAGCGATGTCTATCCTAAAAACACCGAAAAGAGCGAAGAGATAAGACGTGACGTGACTGTAAAAGGTGCAAGGCTTTTACTTATAAAGCAAAAGCACCTCGGCTCCGATATGCTTCCAAAATATATTGAAGACTTCACAAATTATCTTATAAATCACGGAGTGACAACGATTGATAATGGGCGCGTTGAAGATATTGATAGCAACTCGGATTGCAACACTGTTTCATATTATAAAGACAACAAAAAGCATCAAATAACAGCCAAATATGTTATTGTCGCTCCAGGGCGAACAGGTGCTGGCTGGCTTCAAGGACTTCTTGACAAACACAAAATTCCTTATAGTAGCCAAAGTATAGAGATAGGTGTCAGAGTTGAAGTGCGAAAAGAGGTGCTTCAAAGTATAACTGATGTCATCTATGACCCAACCATTTTTATCAAGACAAGCACATACGGTGACGAGATACGAACCTTTTGTACCAACCCTGGTGGTTATGTAACAAAAGAGAACTACTATGGATATATCTGTGTCAACGGTCATGCCCTTAAGAACAAAAAGTCAAACAACTCAAATTTTGCTTTTATAAGTAAGGTTACACTCACCCAGCCTGTTACGAACACACGATTATATGGAGAGTCAATCGCCCGTATTGCAAATGTGCTTGGTGACAACAAGCCTATAATTCAAACTTTAAAAGACCTGCGAAGTGGCAGGCGAAGCGAATGGCATAGAATAAATAAAGGTTTTATCGAACCGACTTTAAAGGACTGTGTCGCTGGCGACCTTGCACTTGTGCTTCCTTATAGAATAATTCGCAACATTTTGGAGGGACTTGAACAACTTGATAAGATTATCCCAGGCGTAAATAACGGCGAGACACTTTTATATGGTCCTGAGATAAAGTTCTTCTCAAACGAAATTGAAACTGACAACAATTTTAAAATCAAAGATAAAAACTTGTATTTTATTGGCGATGGTGCGGGCAAGGCAGGAAACATTGTCGTTGCAGCGGCAACTGGGCTTGTCGCAAGTCGAGATATTTTGAAAAATACGTAAAAATATCCTATCCTTTAATAAAAATAAAAAAATAACACAAAAATAGTAAACAAATAAAAAATTATTAATAAAATGCAAAAAATATCAACAAAAAACACGTTATTTAATAAAAATAACGTGTTTTTTTGATAAAATAGTCTATGTTTTATGACAATTAATACATTTTCAATCTATTTTTTATAATAACTATTGTATTTTTTATGATTTTTTTGATTATTTTTAACAAAATAATTGTTTTTATAAATAATTATTTTAAAAATCATAGATTAAAATATATTTTTGAGTGTTATTGTCTTAGTCTTGGTCACTTGGTCAAAGGTACTCATAACTCCCTCTGTCCCAATTCCTGACAACTTATATCCACCAAAAGGCATCTCAAAACTACGATGGAAACTTGCTCCGTTGATGACAGTTCCGCCACACTCAAGTTTTGAGCAAATCTCAAATGCCTTCTTCATGTCACGTGTAAACACACAGCCACAAAGTCCATAACATGAAGCATTTGCAATTTCAATTGCCTCTTGTGCATTTTCACAAGGAATAATACTTACAACTGGTGCGAAAATTTCTTCATCAAGTGCAACGTCCGCCGTTTTTGGAATATCGGTTATAACTGTTGGTTGAAGTACTGCGCCACTAGATTGTCCGCCATAGATTATACGTCCGCCTTGTTCAACTACTTTTTCTATTTGTTTGACTGCCTTTTCACAGGCACCTTTTGTAACAAGACAACCTATATCTGTCTTTTTATCCATCGGATTTCCGACTATGAGTTTGCTTATTGTGTCTACAACTTTCTCTTCAAACTCCTTGAGGACCTCCTTTTCGACTATAAAACGTTTACTTGCACAGCACACCTGCCCTGTATTGTACATTCTACCCCAAACCACTTCTTTTACAGCAAGGTCGATATCGGCATCCTTTAAAACTATAAAAGCATCATTTCCACCAAGTTCAAGTGCAACATGAGCAAGATGCTCAGCACCATTTAAATAGGTAAGTTTGCCAACCGCAGTCGAACCTGTGAAGGTTATGCCATGGACATTTTCATTTTTTGCAAGAGCATTTCCAACTATCGCCCCATCTCCTGTCAAGATTTGGACAACACCATTTGGAAGCCCAGCATCGTGGAGTAACTTTGTAAGTTTTATAAGTGTTAGCGGATTTTGATGAGGTGGTTTGACAATTATTGTATTGCCTGCAAGTATTGCAGGTGCAACCTTTTGGTCAAACAAATCACACGGAAAGTTGAAAGGTATGATAGCAAGCATTACACCTAATGGTTCTCTAATCGTAAACTGCAGAGTTTTCTCCTGCCCTGCCTCAGTGCCTGCTGGAATTACATTGCCATAAAGATGCTTTGCCTTTTCACAAAATGCCTCAAATGAAATTCGAATATTTGCAATTTCTCCATATGCCTGTGTGATAGGTTTGCCTGTCTCCTTGCAAAGGGTCTTCGCAAGGTCATCTTTATTTTCGTCTACTAATTCCAAAAATTTGTATAAAATCTTTGTTTTTTCGTGTACTGGCACGTTTTTCCAAGTCTTTTGTGCCTTTAAAGCATACTCTACTGCCCTTTTTGCGTCTTTTTCAGTGCTATTTGGAACAGTGTCAATAACTCTTCCTGTGTATGGATTGACTATTTTTATAGTCGCCTTGTTGCTAGCATCACAAAATTTTCCATTGATAATATTTTGCATACCTTAACCTCCTACTTTGTAAAAGCGGTAAATGAAAGCATAAGACCGCCTGTGGTGTTTCGTCCATCATCTACAAATCCATATTCACCAAAAGTAAATTCCATTATAAAAGGAGTATCACCGACATTCTTCTTAATTTCTTCGTAAACTTCGTTTATTCTTGAGTCAATACCTGCCCTTCGTCCTCCACAGTGTACAAGGTGATAGCAAACAATAGGCTTTTCTGCCCGCTCATTAAGTTTTCTTAGTGTTTCGCCGACCGATGAGATAAGTTCGTCAACTGTCGCCTCCATTCTTATAACCGTTGTCCCCTCTGCAAGATTTGCACCAATATTCATAGAATAATCTTCGTTGGCAAACATAGGGTGTCTGATTGCAATCAAATCTCCAAGTCTATCTTTAACTCCAAGTGGGCTGGTGATTGTTGCTGAAAGGAGGGCATTTCCCATAAGTTCGCTAGGTTTCATCCCTCTCCACTTGGCATATTTCTTAACTGCAGGAACACCATCAATAGATACAAGTTGTCTTGTCCCTTCCACCTTGGTGATTATACCCATATCACCAGTCTCACGATATGCACCTGTAAACTCATTGATAAAGTGTCCATTCATGTATATAAGTGCGACAGCCACACCTTCTCCTGTCACCTTGCCATCAAGGTATAACTTCCAGTTTCCTGTGATTGTATTGTCAGCAGCCGATCCACCAAAAAGAGGAACACGTCCAACTACCCTATTCGCACCTTTTAAGAAAAACTCCTCTTCTGTAGGACTTGCCGTCATGTACATCACATCTGGCTCATCGTTATATGGCATTTTGGTCATAATTCTTGCCTTTTTGGTCGCACTTTCGCCAGCATCTCTTGCACTTTGGAATGCTTTTCGCTCTGCAAAGCCCACACCCACTATCATGCTAGGGTCAGAAAGAACCATAATACCAACAAATGGTTTGTCTCCGCCAATATATCCCTGTGGCATAATTACACCTGTAAATGAGGTGTTGCCTATAACTGGGCAATCATAGACTTCCTTTATACCTTTGATAACATCTTTAATTTTATAATCACAACTCATATATGCAAACACAAGTTTTGCATCCTTTGATTTTCCTGCCATTTTGGCTGCTTCTAGTCCTGCCTCGTATGCATTTTGTTTTGTACTAAATCCTGTTAAAGCCTTCATTTTTTATCTCCTTTTCTTTAAATTTTATCAGAATTGTTAAACTATATAAATGCAATATTTTGAGTAAGATTTTTGTGCAATTTTTATTATTTTTAATTTTTTAGTGTTTTTCCTTGATTTTCCCAGTATTTTTTGAATTTTAAGTAATTTTCTAAATCAATGATTTGTAAAGTTTTTTAATGTCTTCAACCGAAGTCTCTCTTGGATTGCCACCTGTGCATATGTCGACAAAAGCATCTTGAGAGAGAAGTTCTATATCGCCTTCCACAACACCCACTTCGCCTAGTGACTTTGGTATGCCAACGTGTTTTGAAAGTTTTTTAACCTCTCTAACTGCAATTTTAACACATTCATCATCTGTTTTATCTCTAGTGTCAACTCCGAAACACTCAGCAATCAACCTATATTTTCTTTTAGATGGCGACTGTGCATTATATTGCATAACTGTTGGAAGCAATATTGCATTTGCAGTACCGTGTGCTATATCCTTTCGCCCGCCAAGAGCATGAGCCATTGAGTGGACTATTCCAAGTCCGACTGCACTAAAGCCCATACCTACGACATACTGAGCATATGCCATTTTCTCTCTTGCTTCCATATCGTTGCCATCGATGCATGCCCTTTCAAGATATTTTGCAATCATTTTGATAGCCTCTAAAGCAAACATATCACTCATATCAGTTGCACCCTTTGTAATGAGGCTTTCAATAGCATGAGTGAGAGCATCCATCCCTGTGCTTGCTGTCAGTGATGGTGGCATTGTCCGCATAAGTTCGCTATCCACTATAGACATAATAGGGACATCATTTGGGTCAACACAGACAAGTTTACGTTTGGTCTTCTCGTCAGTTATTACATAGTTGATAGTAACTTCAGCCGCAGTACCGCTGGTAGTAGGCATAGCAATCAGCGGGAATGCCTTGTTCTTTGTGTTGACTGTGCCTGCAAGCGACAACACATCTTGATGTTGTTTGTTTGTCGCTATAACAGATATAGCCTTTGCACAGTCGATGACACTTCCACCGCCTACTGCGACAATCACATTCGGCTTAAATTTTTTAAAGACCTTCAATCCGTTTTGAACGTTCTCGACTGTTGGATTTGGCTTAATATTAGAAAAAACCATGTATTTTACGTTATTTTCTTCGAGCAAATATGATATTTTTTCTAAAACACCACTTTTTATAATGTTTTCATCGGAAACGAGTAAAACTTTATGATAGTCTCTTCTTTTTAATTCTTCTGGCAAACAATTCCTAGCACCTGTGCCTAAAAAAGCACAGTTATTAAATACATATCTCTCCATATCCCTCCTTTTAACTAAAATTATTATAAACTTTTTTGATGTGTTTTGTCATTCAAATTTGACTTATTTTTCTTTAAATAATCAAAAAAAATCTGCAAATGCAGACTTTTTTTTATTTTTTATTAAGTTTTTACAATATTTTAAAAAATTATAGACTTTTACCTCTCATACTCTTCTTCGACTGGCAATCCTTTAACAAGTCTTTCGCCGTCCTCGAGAGGCTCCTCCGTCCTCTTAAAATCAATTACACCTCGCTTACCACTGCCTAAAGAGAGGTCTCGTGCCACCAATTTGTAACAACCCTCCCTGTTCGCAAGTGCCATCTTGTCAAAGAACTCTTTTGGCTTAACATAGGTGTAACCCATTTCAATCAAGTTTTTTTTATCATACATAGTATACGTATATCCTGTCATATTTCTCCCCTCCAATGGCTATTATAGCATAAAATGATTGTATTTTAAAAATTTTTTACACGAAAATTGTTGAATTTTATTAATTTGACTTGATTTTAATAAAAAATCGTACTATCATTATTTTAGGAGAAAATTATGAAAAAAATAAAAGCATTTTTTAGTGATTTCAAAAAGTTTATAAGTCGTGGAAACGTTGTGGATATGGCTATAGGTGTGATTGTTGCAAGTGCTTTCACCGCTATTGTAACTGCCCTAACAAATGGTATCATCATGCCGTTTATAAATTGGCTACTTTCGCTCGGTGGTGCTGGACTTGATTCGGCATACACATTCTTAAAAGTTGCATATCAAACGGATGCTATCACGGGAGAGCCAACTCAAACTATCGACCTTGCAAATAGTATTTACATAGACTGGGGTGCATTTATAACTGCTATTATCAATTTCATTTTAATTGCACTTGTACTGTTTACAGTGCTTCGTATCATGATGAGTACTCAAGGTCTTTGGAAAAAAGAATTTCAGTCACTTCCAAATAAAGAGGAAAAGAAAACCTTAAAAGAACTTGGCATCAATATGAAAGACAGAAAGGCAGTTATCGCTGCGACCAAAGAACTTCGTGAGAAGAATAAACCTGTACCACCTCCACCAAAACCAACTCAAGAAGAACTTTTAACTCAGATTTTAGAAGAACTCAAAAAGCAAAACAAACTGGCAGAAAATGCAAGTGTTGAAGCACCTGTAGAAAACACAAAAGAAAACATCGAAGAATAAAACTTTTTAAAAAAAATCACATATTTAACAAAAAATCCACAAAAAATGTGGATTTTTTTGTTATTTGTATATAATTTTATCAAATTATTCTTTTTCATCATCTCCATTTTCATCAGATGAGGCTGAATTATTCTCTATTAAAGTGAGTAAATTTTCAATTGATAGCCCTAGCAATGATACCAGCGAATTATTTGAAAATTTATATATCTCTTGTTCTTCATCAGAATAATCAGGGTTTGGTGTGATGCTTGTAAGTCTAGGGAAATCTATACCAAACTGGTCCTTATCTATAAAGCACATAAAACTTTTGCCATCACTCAAAACGTCTTCGATTACAATATGCCCTTCCTCCTCACCTATCAAAAGGCTGGCATTTTGTTTAAATTTCTTGCGTGCTGATTTGGCTGTTTGAACAGTTCTCATCATACTTTTATAGGATTTGCTTAAATTTCTTTGATTTTGCAGTAAATTTGTATTTATAAAGTCGTTTTCTTTTTTATCCAAACCTTCGTGAAGCATAATTTTATTGGCAAGTGCATTTGCAACTAACATACTCGAAAGCATTGCATTTTGGTCAAATGCATCAATAATTTCATAGTTAGATACAATCTTGCTGTAATAAGTTGGAAAACTGTCCTTAAGTTGTTTGACGAGTCTAAATAAATATACTGCAAATATTGAACTGCTATCAAATGCCTTTCTTATAAGTTTGCTTGTGTCACTGCTTTCGTCTTTAAATAACTCACTTATCAATTCTCCCTTAAACATTTTTTTACTTATGGCATATGCCTCATTGACCATAGAATTTTCTTGTGTCTTCTTATCAGATAAGAATTTTTCAGTAAGATTCATAATATCTATGCACTTATATAATATTTCCATCAAGTCATTGGTATAATCAATAATAATTTGTTCTCTTTCCTTTTCGCTTGAATCAACCCTCCTTTTCATCTTCTTTGTATCTTCATAACGTTTTTTCTCGGTCTCTTCAAGTTCTACAATTATTTCTCTAAACTTCTTATCAAGTGCAATAAGTTGATTATAATTTTCTTTAAATGTGCTAAATTGATAATTGCGGTCGCAATACCCCTCTCCGTACATTGCATCAAGATATGCATGTGCTTTTTCTAATAGTGCGAGGAATTTATCCTCTTGGTTGAAAGTTTGCGAGACTTCTTCAAATGCCTGCGACTCAGAAACTGGAGCGAAGTTCTCTTTATTATTTAAATATAGTTGCGAATGGAATTTATTTAACATTCTACCAAGTTTTCTTTGGTCTTCGGCAGACAATGTCGCCATCTTGTATTTGATAGTGTTGTCTTTCAACATACTATTCTTAGAGAACTGATTTTTGTCTTGTATTAAATTATCGCCCTGTTTTACCTTTTTAAAAGACCTTTGAAGATTGTCTATAAACTCGCTTGCCTCGCTTTTTTGAAAGGCAGTCATCCCAGCAAGAGCCTTTTCATCTAAATCATCAAGTTTTGGCAGGTGGTCTTTATCTGCGACTTCGCCGTCACGGTTGTGTCTAATTATTCCAAGAACACCTGTCTTTGTGTCTCCATCTTTTTCTGCATAATCCATGCATTTGCGTGTGTTTTCAATGAAAAATGCACGTAAATCTTGATTGGTTTTCTTCTCTTCAAGAGTTATGCAACTTAAAAATACTTCAAGAAGACTCGGGTCGCACTCCAAGATTTCAGGTTTTGTTACACACTTAAGTGCATTGTCCGCACCTAAAAATTTGATTAGCACTTCACTTGTCTTTGCAATATTTTCTATTCCGTCTTTATTTATAGAATCAATTAAAAGGAGATTGTCTAAATTATAACAATACTTCTTTGCCTCATCGACTGCCAACTGAAGTTTATCTTCATCAGCCAACGTTTTATCCGAATAACTTTCATCGCATATAATATTAAAGATGTTTTCAGCCAATTTTTCTTCAAAATCTGTTATTTTTTTAGGCGAGACTAAAAGTATTGACGGAGATTGTGCAACTCGCATTACAAGGTCCTTTCTGCTATGCTCTTCGTCTATAAAATTCTCTTCCAAAAACTTTATATTTCTTTCAAGGTTTTTGACAGGCTCTCTTAAAATCGAATACGACTTCTTTATTAACTCTTTCGGCGAAATAAAATAACTTTGGCTTTCGCTGTCATAAGAAAAACCTGCAAGCAAATCAAGTGTATTTTGCACTCTTTTTTCGTTTAAACTTGATATTAAAGTAGTGCATTGTTCAAAGATATTTTTGACCTCGTCAAGTTCAAATAGTCTATAACTTTTTCCTGTCATCAAATCTTCATACTTCGTCTCAATTAAGGCGGTCAAACTTTTGTCAAAAGTCTTTGTGGTCGCATTTTTTATGTTAGTCTTAACTGCTATCTTAAATGGGTCAATATTCAATTGTTTGGCTTGTTTCATCACTCCAATAAAATTATCAATTATAAATTTGCCGTCATCTTTGTATATTTCGGTGATATATTTGATTGTCCTTTGGGCGAACTTTCTCCTCGTTTCTTCATCATATTCTTTGATGTCGTTATCAACAAATTGTTGAAATATGTCTGTCAACTTTAAGACAAGACTCTCATCAAAACTTGACACTATTTCAACTATTGCATCTCTTATCTCTTCTTCACTTAAACAAAAATTTTTGCGAAAAATACGTTCGTACTCGCTTACCGCATACCTAAGCATTTCGTTTTGTGCAAGCAAATCTTCAAATTCTTTGTCGGTTATCTTTTTCATTTTTTCTCCTTATGATGATATTATAACACATTTTTTTATATTTTCAATATCCAAAAGAATAATTTTAGTATGTTAGCAAGATTCAAACCTGCTAGCAAGAAAGTGACTAAAGATTATTTAAAACAAGGTTATTTTAATATATATAAAATTTTACTTAAAAATTGCTTTACATTTGGCTCGGTTTTAAAATATAATTATTGTATGAAAAACAAAACTATAGATATAAACAAGGATATCAAGAAAAGTCTTATTTGGTCAATCGTAATAAGTGTGCTTTTTGTCGCAGGTATACCATTGATAATTGTCGGTGCAACAAAATCTATTTGGCTTGTGTTAGGACTCGGTATCGTCTGCACTGTCATTGGTTTTTACGGCAGTCCTCTCATGTGGATAAGTTATGGCAATAAGCGGGCTTTAAAACACGTGGTGGATGCGGTCATGGAAGACAATCTTACCACTGTTGAAGAGATAGCCAAGCAACTTCAAATCAGAGACCGTCAGGTGCGAGATTATGTGATAACAGGCATTAAGAAAAAATATATAACTGGATATATATTTGACGGCACTATCTTGACTGCCAATCAAAAAGAGGCTCCAAAGAAGAAGATTACCACAAACAAATGCCCTAACTGTGGTGGAGCATTGCAAACAACTGAAAATGGATACACCTGCATCTACTGTGGCTCTCACTTTGATAAAGAGTAAAAATATTTATAATAAAACAAAAAAATAAACTTATATATTAAAACAAATACAACTAAAATTTATAAAAAACAAAATATTTAACAAAAAATAGCATAAATTTGACATTTTTATGCTATTTTTTTTATTATTTTTTAATCCGATTATTTGTCTTCTTTTTCTTGTTTTTCTTCTTCGGCTTTGCGTTCATAATAGTTTTTGTATCCCGATTGGTGATTGTCACCTTCGTCCCACTTCTTGCCAGCGGTTGCAAAGATTGTGATTATAAGTCCTACTGCAATGACGATTGCTATGATTGGTATAACAATACTGTCTTTCAAGGCAAGTTCGGACACAAGGCAAAGTATAGCACACACAACTAGAGCAATACCAAACCAAATTTTTAATTTCTTGATGGTGCTGGTATTTTGTTGTAGGCATCCATTTAAAATAAAGATTAAGCCGACCCCACCGCATATGACAACTCCTGCCCATGCGAGTGAGAAAAAGCCAAATGTTTCAGGCACAAGTTCAGAAAGTAGCCACAGCACTGCCGAAACTAAAATTACAAGTCCTCCTAAAAGTTTATACCACAAATTTCTTCCCATATTTCTCTCCTTTTATCTTAATATGACATTTCCCGACACCGCAGAGATTGTATCACCCTCTGTGAGCATGACCGAGGTAAAATGTTTGTAATCTTTCACAAGTCCGCCTATTCTCATGCTGACACTTTCGCTATTTTCGTCCGCTGTGAGAACTGTATACTTGCCAGGCAATAAGTCCTTTCCAACTTTATACTCTTTTCCGCGTTCCAGCATGATGTCACCTTTTTTAAGTGACAATTTTGCCTCGCCATCGTCATTTACAACCGTCTCATCTTTTGTGTAGCGGACACCATCAATCACTACATAGTCGCCGACTTTTTTGTCTTTATCCTTTCTTTTTTGTCTGACAAAGGTGCCTATCCAAGCAAATATGACTACCGCCAGCACCACACAGACACATATTAAAGCAATTTCACTTGAACTCATCTTCCCCTCCTATAAATACATAGCCAAAAGTATCCCGCCGACTGTCAAAAGAAGTACAATGAATATTGTTAATCCGACTTTGACTTTAGATACAGGTGTCTTTCCGCCTATTCTTCCATTAAAACCATTTACATAGAAGTTGTACAGTTTTTGCTTGTAATTGTAATGCCCTACATATATTGGAACTAGGATATACTTGTATTTTTCATTCATATATTTTGTGTCAATATTGAGTGAGACCTTTATATCATAGTCATAGCGTTTCAAAATTGCATTTTCAATTCGCTTATGCATTAAGTTTTTACATTCCTTCCAGCACTCTTGACCTGACTTATTGTATGTATTTGCAGAGTAGCCACGTAGAAGTTCACTTTGATAACTCACCGCCTCTTTCGTTGGAAAAGGTGCAATTTCATTGACAATTTGACTTGGTAAGGTCGTTGAAGCCTGAACAAGCAAATCATCGAAGAGCAAATCTTGGCTTCCGTTTATTTTAAAGTACCTTGTCTCTACGCGAGAGACCATTTTGCCATCTCTATAATATGTCCTTGTATAGTTTTTGCCAAGTGTTCCATTATAAGTGCTAAAGGTTTGAGCATCAAATGTGAAAACAGGGTTGTATATCCCATGGATATTTTCAGCCTTTACACTTTTCTTAAAATTTCGTGGAGCATAAAATTTCTTTTTTGCCCACCTTACCGCAATCTCGCTCGCCTTAGCCTTGTCAAGTTTAAACGGAGTCACCCCTTGCGGTTTTATTCCAGGCAGTTCTTCACTCTTTATAATATTGCTAGTGCCACAAAAGGAGCATTTTATATTCACTTCCTGCTTTGAAATAATCTCTTTCGCACCACAGGTCTTACACTGATAGACATCTGTTTCATCCCAAACATCACCGCTTGAGAGCAGTTCTTCAAGTTCATGCTCTTTGGCAATAGTTAAGTTGTCAATCTCAAACAAACTGCCACAGTACAAACACTTCATCTTTTGGCTGTTTGGCTCAAACATCGCCTCTCCACCGCAGTTAGGACACTTATATATAGTCACATCGACACTATCATCACTATATAATTTTTCTTCTATCTTTTCATCTGTCATTTAAGTTTCCTTCCGCATTCTGGACAGAATTTGGCATTGCCCTTCACCTCTGTCCCACAATCTGGGCAAACAAGTTTAAGCCTTTCTCCGCATTCTGGACAGAATTTAGGATTGCCGTTAAGACTAGCACCACAACTTGGGCAAGTCTTGGCATTTGCCTGTTTTTGATTTTGGTTTGTCATCTGTTGCATATTGTTTGCAAAAATATTGCCAAGTCCCATACCCATTCCAAGTCCCATACCTGCTCCCATGGTTCCGCCTGCTGTACCAGGATTTTTTGCCGCTTCGTTCATAGCCTCAAGTGTCTTCATTTGAGTGTAAACGTCCATGTTGCCTCTCATCATACCAAGGCTAGTGTTTTTATCAAGGGCTTTTTCAAGTTCCTCAGGAAGAGAAAAACTCTCAAAGACAAAGTTGGTTAATTTTAAACCTATTTCTTTAAAGTCATTTGCCACCTTTGTCTCGACAATCCTAGACAACTCTTGCAAGTTTGCAGCCATATCAAGCACAGCGACTTTGCTCTCACCGATTGCATCAGATATTCCGCTGACTACCATGCTTCTAAGATAGTCAGTGATTTGAGAGGTCTCAAATTTGGTGTTGGTACCGCTCAAATTTTGCATAAATACATATGCATCATCCACTTTAAATGAATAATTGCCAAAGCCACGTATTCGTACTGCGCCATAGTCCTTATCGCGTACTAAGATTGGGTTTGCTGTCCCCCACTTTTGATTTGTAAATTGTTTGGTGTTCACAAAGTAGATATCAGATTTAAAAGGTGTCTCAAAGCCGTACTTCCATGACATAAGTTTTGTAAGCACAGGCATATTATCGGTGTCAAGTTTATAAAAACCTGGCAAAAACACGTCCGCAAGACGTCCTTTGTCAACAAATATTGCGACTTGGCTCTCCCTAACAGTCAAAGCCGAACCTTTATTGACATGGTCCTTTGTGATTGGATATTTCCAAATAATAAGATTACTGTTTGTGTCCGTCCATTCAATATTTTTTAAAATTCCCATATTCAACTCCTAGTTTTATTTTATCAAATCTGTTTTAAAAATGCAACTAAAAATTATATTATGTTTTATCTAAAACAAATATTTATATTACCTGAAGCCGAACTTGCTTGCAAGGGTGAGGCTGATGGTCATACATACTATGTGATGGGTGTGTGAAGCACACAAATTCGCTAGAATTTATTAAAATTTTATGCAAATAAAATTTTAGCATCACATGGTTTATATTATCGGAAGCCGAA
>ERZ1643249.1735-NODE-1735-length-21402-cov-5.687403_pt1 | contig 21402 bp, 25 predicted proteins | sample MGYA00579263_ERZ1643249 | MGnify/ENA primary metagenome ERZ1643249 (study PRJEB29033, sample SAMEA4952264) | chicken gut metagenome | biome: Broiler Chicken; feature: Gastrointestinal Tract; material: Caecum | place: Ireland | collected 2018 | study: Broiler... | reverse complement strand
TTTTTTATATCGTGAAGAATCCAATTTTGTCGTACTACTGCTTTTATTTGTTCAATATTTGGATTTGATAGTCTAACTATCATAAGATTATCTTCGTATACTTTCATCACTTGAATAGCTTGAGCGATAATCTCAGCTTCTTTTTCTGTATAATTGCTAAAAAGAATTTTTTCTTCGTTGATACCAGTTAAATAAGCTAAAATTAGAGTTTGAATTTCATCTAAGCTCTGCTCTGTAGCAATAAAAAGAGTTTTTTCATTAGAACCTTTACATTCCCATTTCCAGTTTATTGGATTAAATCTTACTGGATAAGATAAATGACAAGCGTCTCCAACTGCATCACGAGTTTTTCCTGTTCCACTATCTGCTGAACGAATATAAAATTTTGTTCTTCGTGCGCCCCTACAAATTGTATTAAAAATATCTCCTTGTAGATTAGCTCCAATTTCTGGACGTAACTTTAAATCTTCAAGTAATTTTTCAATATTTTTTGTCGCCGCTACAGTCTCAGAAGCATCTCCTGTCGAATAAGAAGTCTCTATTTTTAACATATCTTTTTTGATAAAATCAAAAATATCAGAGATTTCCATCTGCTCGAAACGGTCATTAATTTCTTTTGCTCTATCATTAGTTAAATCTTCCTCATAAAGACGACTAATGTTAAAACCCATTCTCTTTAAATCTCTTAAACAATTAAATTTCTTTAATCGTCTATAATAAAAGGGAAAATTTTCTTCTTGTGAAAAATCTAGCGCATCTTGAAGATATTCAATTCCACCTTCTCTATCAAAAATTGCTTTTGCTGTTTTGTGAGTATTAAAATAATTGTCTACATCAACTGGTGAAATTACTTCCGCTCCACTTTTATATAAATTATAAATAGCAGCGAATACATATTTTTCAAAAGATGTGCTAAAATCATCTGTAGTTAGATTATATTTATCTGACTCACTAAGATATTGGGGATGTTTCATTAATCCACAAATAATCTGTAGAATTGTATCTTTATCAACCAATTAATCACCCCCAATAGAATCTAAATCAATCAAACCTTTATTTGTTTCTTTTTCCGGCGCGCGAATATGAATAATGACTTTTTCTTCTTTCATTTGCTTCTGAATATCTTCTTTTATTTTCTTCTGTCTTTTACTTAATTCTTCATAATAAATTTTTGCTTCATCATAAACATATGGAACAATACCAATTCTATTTCCTGATTTTTGAGGAGATTCCTTTTTTACTCCATAAAAATATTTTAAAGCATTTAGAATTCCTTCGTTGGTATATCCCATCTTTTGGATAAACCTCTGTCTTTGATTTTCGCACTGAACATAATCATAAGAAATTCCTATTTCTTCTTTTAAATATCTATAAATTTCAGGAACAAATTCTTCGTCTTGGCTATAATTTTTTTCGTAGCAAGATTTATGAACATATCTTGTTCTCACCATCGCCCATTCTTCGTGAGCTATATCTATTGTTCCTCCGCAATATAAACATTTTCTTATATCTTTTTTCTTTGTAATATAAGACTTTTTTCGTTCTTCTTTTTCTTGTTCTGCTAATTTGGCAATTTCTTTTGTTTTTTGTTGTCTCTTTTCTAAACATTCTTTATGAACATATCTCTTTCCAACTCGCGCCCATTCTTCGGAATCAATATCGAATTTTTTCCCACAGTAAAGGCAGGTCACTTCTTTCATGGTTTTTCCTCCAATCTCTTCTATATATATTATATCATAATTTTGAGATTTTGTCAAATTCAAAAGGAGGAAGATACGAATATCTTCCTCCTTACATTTATGATTTAGTTTTTAGAGAGTTTTCATTTCTGCGATTACTAGCTCAAATAAGTCTTTTTGGTCCTCTTGAATCTCAGATAACTTCATTTGACGACCAAAGATATTTTCGACAATCTTCATAACTCTTTGAGCGTTTGCGGGATTTGCTTCAACAAGTTTTGTCCATAAAACTCTACCTTCATCTTGTACTTCTTCAAAAGAACGTTCATCATCTTCAGTTCTTTCAACAGAATCTACAATAACCGCTCCATCAAGTTTTTCACTCTTCTCAATGGCATCCGCGACCGCATTGGTTAATTCCTTATATCCAAAAGGAATTTTTGGAGGCAGATAAGGAAATCTGCTTCCTGCCATAACAGTTGGGGTACTTCTTGTACAAAGGATTCTTTTTGAGCTTCCATCATCATCATAAACAACATCAATATATCCGATAATGTCTACTAGCTGATTTACAATCTCATAAGCTCTTTTAGGAATAGCTGGACTAACGATTTCAATTTCACTTTCATCGTCTTTCTTCTCAATTCTCTTATCTACATGGGCAATAATAATTAACCCATATCCGAGCATAGTAATTTTTCGTAGACAAGATTCAAATTCTCTTTTACAAAGAGAATATCCCTTTCCCCAAGGAATGTCTCCAATACTCGTAACTTGGTTTTGTGCACAAATATATTGTTCACACATCTCCCACATGATACCAACTGTATCAATGGTTACTGTATCATACATTTCCTGAGCTTCTGGTCTTTCTAGCTGCTTTAAGACCATTTTAAAGTCTGCCCATCTATTAATATCCTGCGCCTTAATACCTGAAATAGCATTATAACCTTTTTCAAAAGCTAGAAGAAGATTATTCGGTGCCTGTGCAGCAAAGGTAGTTTTACCTACTTTCAATTATGTTATCTTATTGGCTTTTTGTCCAATAATTCTTATACTTTTTATTCGTATAAGTTCAGCATATCTTTCGCCCCTTAACAGAGGTTGGAGTCTCGTGGAGTTTTATTTCATAACAAGTTCTTTAAATTTAAGATATTTACGAGGAAGTTTTAAACTATTTTTTTTATAAAGAATGGAAAAAATTTCTTTTGTGGCATTAGTTGAATATTGAAAATAATAAAGCGTATTATTTTTCCTTGATTGCTCTAATATAGAAACTTTTTTAATATGATATTCTTCATAGAAAAAATCTACAATAGTTTCTAATACATCTTTTGTGGCAGAACATATTTGCCATTTAATAGCATTTTCTCCTGCAGTAGATACAGAACCGTCGCCATCAAAATACCCACGTATAAAATCAATCCAATATTTTTTATTTAAATTTTTTGGAAATTTAAAAGTAAAGGTTTTATTTGGAACTATATTATATCGTGCTAAATCGTTTTTGATTTGTCGTGAAGTAAAAGTGAGTTCAGAAACTGAAAAGCCATTAGAAGTGATATAATCAAGTATATCGCCTTCGTATTTTAGTTCTTCTTTTATTTCCATCAAAAACTTTTTATCAATAGAAGATAATCCAATCTTTATACGATTATTTTTTTTATCTACTGTACCATCACTTGCTAAAAAACCAAGTAAGTAAGCCATATTACTATTTTCAGTAGAAAAATAATTATCATCTACATTAAATTGTCTTCTTTGTATATTTGAAACGATTGCTGCTTCACCACGAGAACGAATATGAATTTTATTTTCTAATAAAACTCTTCTTACAATTCTTTCTCCTACGCCATTATTTTTTCCAGTTTTAATTAACCCATACTTATTTATAGTATAATCATAAATAATCTTATCTATCACTTCTTGTGATAATTGAATCGGATTAGCCATCTCAATTCCTCCTTGTTATGTTTAATAACTCTATGCGTTGCGCGTGTTTAAACTTTTAAATTTAAACTTCCGCTCTGATTTCCATTACAGGATTCCAGTTTTTACTCCATTTTAGAGTGAAATACTTTCACAATGCCCAAAGTATTTAGGCTTACCAAACAGACAAATATATTTTCCCTTTAAATCGCGACTAATTGTCGTAGGTTGGAGGTTAAAAATATCAATCATTTAAACCCCTCCTTAGAATCCTACATCCAAATTATCTTTTACACTACCTTTCGCTGGGGCCTTAGAACCACGATTCTTTGCTCTCTCCATATCTCTCTCTTTCTGAGCGTCGAGTCTTTTACGTCTTTCGACAAGAGCCTTTTCAATTTCATCGGGGTCAAAAGCAAACTCACCATCAACAGGAGTCTGATTGCCACCAGTAATAATAAGTTCACTTACATTAATTGTACGAATATCTACCTGTGGTTCACCGAAGTCAACTTCTCTTACAATCTTTTCAGTCTTAGACGAAAAGTTTAGACGACCCTGCGCCTTAACTGTATCGCCCTCATTCCAATATTTAGAAATACTATCTTTTACAGTACCAGGCATACCATAAAAATCAACAACATCTACTCTTCCACCATACTGAGGAAGAACACCACGAATCTTAATACGACCTGTAGCAGTATCATTTGCGTCAATTTCATCTTCCTTTGAAGCTACATAAAAATCCGTTACGAAAGTAGCTTCAGGAGAAAATTCCTCTTTCTTAACTTTAGTTACAAAAGAAGAATTAATTCTTGGAAAAGAAATCAACTGACCATTCTGACCGTAATATTCATTCATTTGAATCTGACCAGAAGTAATTCTAATTCGGTCAGCACCATCTTCTCCACCCGCTGCGGCGATACTTGTATATTCATTCATAATACGAGAAATAGACTCATATGCCGGATTTGGCTTTCCTGCATTTGTCAACTTACTTGCAAACATATGCACAGGAATTTCAAGAGTATATTCCTTATCTCCAATCTTCTGCTCAACTTTTACTTTAATGGTTCCGCCAATAGAATCAACTTTAGAACCATTCTTCATAAAAGAACCAGTCTTTAAATCAATTTCGCTTAGAATACCTTCAATTTTTACTTTATTTTCTGCTTGTCTCAACATATCTTTTTCTCCTATTTAATATATATTATTTTGGTTCTTTTGTGATATAAAAAGGGACTATTGGGATAGTCCCTTATATCTTCATTAAATGTTAGAATTACTCGTCATCGGACGGAACAAAAGCCTTTCCTTCGTCAGTCAAAACAACGTATGTGATATCCTTTGCATCTTCGCCCTCACCAGCAACCTTATCACGAACTACTAGACCTTTCTTAAAGAGGTCAGTCACGTTTGCATTAACAGAACGAGGAGCACGACCAAGCACGCTGCATAGCTCATCTACTGACACACGGCCACCATTTTCCTTGACATAAGAATACACTTCATTTGACTTTTCGGTTAATTTCATAGTTAATTTCTCCTTTTTTATAAATATTTTTGTTTAGCTACCTTTGGCAGCCTTTTGTTTTTTTGAAAGTCTTTCCTTAACTTTCTATATATATTATATCATGGATTTCATAAAGTTTCAAATTTTAACAGCATTATTTTTTCTTTTAAGATTTTGATAGACCTACCACATAATCCTTTTCTCTCATTTTAATAGACTGACTTCCTTGAGCATTTTTCCCTAGAAGAGCTATATCAGTAAGTTTAACTTTGATAGATGCGCCCGTCGATACGATAATAACCTCTTTTTCATCTTCAACTGGAAAAAAATCTACTAACCAATCAGATTCATCTTTAAACTTTTGTAGTTTTCCACCTTTAGTATATCTTCCAGTTACGTTAAACTCACTAAGAGGAGTTCTTTTTATATATCCATTTTTAGTTATACTGACGATTTGTTTTGCAGTATTAGTAATAACTTTTGCAGATACTACAGAATCTCCTTCATTAAGTTTTATTCCCTTAACTCCTTTTGTAATTCTTCCTACTGGTCTAACGTCTTTTGTTTCACAAATCAAGAATTGTCCTTTTTCTGTTAAAATTCCTACTTTCTCTTCATCCGTGAATATAATTGAACCTAGTTCATCATTTTGAGCTAAATCTATAGCTCTCATTCCACCTGCACGCTTTATATTATATTCAGAAAGCAAACTCTTCTTCATCATTCCATTTTTAGTAAAGAAAATAATATTTCTCTTAGAATTTTTTGGATTAAAAGATGTAATTGCACGAATATGCTCAAAACTCTTTATCATAAAAAGAGTTTCTACTGGAATTTTTTCTTCCAATGGAATCGCGCCAGCTTGATAATGATAGAAATTTCCTACCTGCGAGAAAAATAATATAGTATCAGAACTTTCTGCTGATAGGGTTGAAATAACATATTCACCATCATTTAGTTTAAATTTATTTCCAACTCCGCCTCTACGTTGGCTATATAAAGAAGAAGTTTCAGATACAAAAATATTATTTTGATTTGTTAAATTTATGAGTAATGACCGAATTTCAGTCGGTTCATCCTCTTGATTTTCAATATTTAAAATCTTAGTTCTTCTCCCATCACCAAACTTTTTGGCGGTTTCTTGTAGACCTTTTTCAATTTCTTTCTTCAAAAGTTCTTCGTTATGAAGAATATTTTCAATTCTATCTCTTTCTTTTTCTAAATCATTTTTTTCTTTTTCTAGCTTATTGATTTCGAGCTTTGCTAGTCGCGCCAACTTAATATCAAGAATAGCTTTTGCCTGTTGTTCTGAAAAGCCAAAAATCTTTTGTAGCCCAAGAGAAGCACTTCTTGTATCAGCCGCGCCTTTTATTAAGGCTATGACTTCATCTAAAATGGAAATTGCTTTTAAAAGTCCTTCAATAATATGGATTCTGTTCTTAATTTTGTTTAAATCAAATTTAAAACTTCGTTTGTATACTTCTTCTTCATGTGCTAGGTGAGCTAACATTGCTTCCTTTAAAGAAAAAAGTCTTGGTTTTTCCCCTTTATCTAGTAATATTAAATTAATAGAATAAAATGTTTGTAAAGAGGTATTTTTGTATAAATTTTTTAATACTTTGTCTGGATTGGCGTTTTTTGTTAGATAAATACGCAAATCTGGCGTTTGGCCAGTATAATCAACAAATTCTTTTATTCCGCAATTTTCATCTTCTTGCATTATATTTGCCAACTCTTTACAAATTGTATTTGTATAAGTAGAATATGGCATTTCTTTAACAATAAAACAGCGTTCAGATGAATCGAATTCAATTTTTGCTCTTATTTTACAAGCCTTACCATTACCGTTGTTTAAAGATTCAATTACTTCATCTCTATTTAAAATGGTTGCACCAGTTGGAAAATCTGGTAATAAATTTATTGTAATATTTTTGTTCCACAATAATCTTATAAGTTCATTATTTAATTCTCTCAAATTAAAAGGAGGTATACTACAACTCATTCCAGAACCAATAGATATACATCCATTAACTAAATTCCAGAAACCCTTTGAGGGTAAAACCTTGGGAAATTTTCCTTCTAGGTCATAAGTATCTTCCCATTCGGTAATCGTATCTTTATCTAAATCTTTTAATAAATATGAACAGGCTTCTGAACCTCTCATTTCGACATATCTTGATGCAGAATGATCGTCTGGATCAATTAAAGTACCATAATTACCTTTTGCTTCTTGTAAAGGAATGTTCATTACAAACGGCTTTGCCATTCTAATAAAAGTTCCATATGCACTTGCATCTCCATGTACATAACTAAAACCCATTGCTTGTGATACAGATTTAATAGCCTTTTTAAAAGGTTTATTATAAATAAATTTTCCAAGCATTTGAGCATGAATTAACTGTCTTGCACCCCATTTTAGTCCATCTCTAACATCAGGAATTGCTCTTCGCTGAAGATTATAACCAGCATACTCAAGAAAAGCAGTAGATAATACTTCTTCTATATCTTTTTTAATAATATTTTGTTCCATTATTCAACTCCTTTCCAAGATTGGTAATACCAAATTGCATTAAAAGCACTTTCTGAAATCTTATCTTTGTAATTATTATAAACCAATTTTCTTTTTTTGTCTAATTTCTTTTCTTTTCTAATTTCTTTAACATCTGTTTCTGATAATTTAGTTGCTCGGATAAGAGATAAATCGCCCAAATTTCTTTCGTGCCATTCAATATTTTCATCAGTAAATACTTCTGGATGACACCATTTCCAAGTTATACCTTTCCAAATATGAACAAAAGTATCTATTGGAATACGATTTTTATAATCTTGATAAACTAACCATCTTGGTTCTTTATTATTATATCTCATTCTAATATTATATACATCATCTTCATTTAATATATGTCTATTAGATAAATTCCCACATGCTGTGGAGTCACCACCAGGAGTTTGATTATATCCATTTTTAAAAGAATTGTATTTTACGATAAAATCTTTTTCTAAGGAATTTAAATCTTCTTTTTTACATTGTATTAAAATATCAAACATAAAATTTTCTACACCATATATTCGTATATCCTTATATAAGGGATAATTATATGTTGGTCTATTTTTTCTAAAAGCGATTCTTTTATGTTCTTTTAATCGTTCCTCAATATTTACTGATTGTCCAATATAAATTTTATGATTTACTAAATTTTCAATTTTATAAATTCCAATCATTCATTCACCTATCATAGAAAAATCAACATTTCTCATTATATATTCTTTTCGTTCTAATACTTCTTTGCCCATTAACATATCAATTAACTCAACGAAATCTTCGTGATTATTAGGACAAAGTTGCCACCACCGTTTTTGTTCTCCAAAAACAGCATTTTTAGTTTCATCTGGCGTATTCTCTCCAATTCCTTTTTTTCTACTTAATTCTTTTGGCGAACCGTATTTTTTAATAAGCTGATTTTTTTCATTGTCACTAAAAGCATATAATATCTTATCTTTGTATTTTAATACAAATAATGGCATTTGCATCCATAATAGTCTACCTTCTTTAATAAATTGTGGACACATATAATAGAATAAAGTAATTAAAAGACAACCAATATTTTTTCCATCTGGATCTTGATCCGCAGCTATAGCTACATATTGATAACGCAATTTTGAAGAAGAATAATTATTAAAAAAACCACAACCAAGCGCAGAAAAAATACTTTTTACTTCTTCATTTTGTAATATTTTTTCTTGTTCATGTTTTAAGGCTGAAATAATTTTTCCTCTAATTGGCATAAGTGCAACATTATTTATTGGTCTAGCTTGAACTAAAGCTCCGAGTGCAGAATCTCCTTCACATATTGCCAAAACAGAACCACTATTTTCTCCATGAATTTTACAATCTTTTAATTTGTCTGCGAGTATAATTCTTTTCTTTTTATCATTTGAAATTTCTTTAGTAGTTTCAAGAACCTGTCGTCTTGCTCTTTCTGCTGCGGCTTCAGCCTTTCTTTCCTTTACTAAAAATTCAAGAACCTGCTCAAATTCGCTTTTTCTACGAATAGAAAAATCATTTAAAGCTTGACCAGTCGCGCGCTGTGCAAGTCCTCTTAACTCAGGATTATTAATCTTTGTCTTTGTTTGATTAGCAAAAGAAGGATTAGGAGTTTTACAGGATACAGCATATACTAAACCTGTTCTTGCAATATCACCACTGAACTCACCTTTAAATTGCTTTTTCATAAAGGTTGTAATTGCAGTTTTCATTCCCGTTAGAGAAGTACCACCCTCGATATTTTCAAGACCATTAGTAAATACAAAAGACTTTTCATTGCCTCTTGTCCATTGCATAGCCAGCTCAATTTTATTTTGACCATCTTCCATTTCAAAATAAATTGGTGTTTTATGAATTGGATTAGATACATTATCTTTAATTAAGTCTAATAGTCCATTTTCAGCGCAATAAGTTACCTTTTTTCCATCTGTTTCTAATTCAAAAGTTAAACCCTTTGTTAGATAAGAAAGATTTTTACATTTTTCACACAGAACATTAAAATCTATCACAATGGGTTCGAGGTTATAAACCTCTGGGTCTGGAGCAAATTGAATAGAAGTACCATGTTCCTGCTTATTCGGCCAATCTTCTTCTTTATAATCAATGAGATTTCCTTTTTCCCAACTTGCCATAACATGGCGGCCATCTCTAACTACACTTACATTAAAACGGAGAGAAGAAAGACAAGTCGCTTTTGCTCCAATGCCATTTAATCCTGCCACACTATTGTAAACTTTATCATTAAATTTTCCGCCAGTATGCGGACGAGAAAAAATATCGACTAAAACATTTGTTCCATCGTCTTTGATTCCAAAAGGAATACCTCGTCCTTTATCGGAAACAACAATCATATTATTGGGGCCAAGACCGATTTCTATTTTGTTTCCATATCCCATATAATATTCATCAATACTATTAGAAATAATTTCTTGAATTGCATTGTATACTCCCTGCATGTCTGCCGAACCGAGATACATCGCAATACGCTTTCTAACTCCATCTTTAAAAGAAAGGGATTCAATATCATTTATTCCATAATTAGAATTATTTTTTTGTTCCATTTATTTTCCTCCTTTCATATATTATTATTATAACAAAAAAGGAAGGAATTTTCAAATTCCTTCCTCTTATTTTATGCCCAATTAAAAGTCTTTACTATTTTTTTATAAGGTTTTTTATTTTTATAACACCAAATTAATTTATTTTTAGCTCTCGTCGCAGCTACATACGCGACTCGTTTTTCTTCATCATATACTGGATTAACTCCAATAACTGCAACTTTTTCATTCTCAAGCCCTTTAGCTGAGTGAACTGTTAGAACTTTAACCGTATTTTGTTTCATCTTGTCTTTTAATTCGTCGTTTGATAAATCGCTTTTCTTAAAAGTATCTGATGGAATATTAAAATTTCTTAAACTTCTTTGGACATCTTCTATCTGGCCATTGGTTCTAGTTAAAATAAACCAATTTCCAAAATCTTGCTCTTTCACAATTTCAGAAACAATATATGGAATATCAATAGTATCTCTTTCAATTAAAGTACCCATATTGGGATTTTTTGGAATAACTTTTTTTCTAATTTTATTCTTTATAGGTTTTAAGAATCCCATTGCAAAACTTACAATATTATAACCAGTACGATAATTATTCTCCATTTTATATACAGCTACTGCAGGGTCATAGGCAAGTGTGAGAAAGTATTGAACATTACTCCCGCGCCAACTATATATATTTTGCCAATCATCGCCAACTAGGAAAAAATTATCGGGATTTATCATATTGATTAAAAAATCATATTGATTATCGTCAATATCTTGAAATTCATCTACAAGTAAATGTTCTACCGGAACAATTACTTCTGGATGTTTTTTTATTACCGAAAAAAATTCATCAAAATTTTCCTCTTCAATATATTGATGGGTTTCTAGTCCTCCAATTAGAAGTAACCTATTTGCGTATCCATGAATAGTTCCGATATAAACATCATCCGCTTCTTTTCCCAGGCGTTCCCTCATTTCGTCTGCTGCGGCATTGGTAAATGTAATTGCAACTATTCCCTTTGGATTTACTCCATTAGAAAGAAGATGTTTTATTCGCTCAGTTAAAACTCTTGTTTTTCCACTTCCGCTTCCGGCCACAACCAAAATTTTTGATTCAGTGGAATTTACAATTTCTTTTTGTACGTTATCCAAATCATTCATAATTATTTCTCCTACGGCGCCGAAAATTTTCGCTCGCTATATTCTTATTTTATTCTCGTTCATATTCGGGTTCTTGCTCAATGATTTTCCAAGTTTTCATTCTTGAATAAAGTTTATCTATGTGGTGATTTCCACCACCTTTTTTATAATCAGAGTAAAGTTCTTCTAAATTTTCTAAAGCGAAACGTGGAAGCTCTCTTGAATCACGATAATCGTAATAGATTTTTTCAATTTTCTGTCTAAGAACATCAACTGCCTGTTTTCTTAAAATATCTATTGTTTCATTTTGTTTTTTATTTGTATCTTTGATAATATCTAAATCACATTTAATGTTTGAAAGAACTTCATTTGTAATTTCTTGTAAGTATCTTTGTCTATCAGCTAAATATCTATCTCTAGTTTTTAGGTCGTGTTCTTCGAGATATTTTGGGATTAGATTGTCTAAATTTCTCTTTAGATTCTCAGAATATTCTTTTTCTTTTTTTCGTTTAAAAATTGATGTAGGTTTTACAAAAACTTTAATTATATTATATACTGCCATAACTACCGCGCCAGCTAATATAATATAATCACATAATTGCTCTAAGCTCACTGGTATCACCTCCGCTCTATTTAAGTAGTAAAAGCGGAAGACAACTCAATAGCTTTAAGAAGGAACTCTTAGATTATCATTATACCACTTATCTTGTACCAAGAACTTTTTATCTACAATATCTTGAAAAGTTTTAATCTTTGATATTTCCCAGTAAGGTATTCTATATAGAGAAATTCCTCTTGATAAAGAATATGAATTTTTTCTTCGGTCATGTTCTTGTTGCTTTAGTAATTCTCTTCTTCCTCGAATTGGTTTAAAATGAAATTGTCCATCAACTTCTATTAAAATATTTTTTTCTGGAATATAAAAATCATAGCGATAAGACCCTTCCTTTAAATCGGGAAAGGTCTTTTCTCGCTCAAAATTGATTTTTTCATTTACTAAAATCTTCAAAATATGTTCTTCGTAACTGCTCATATTTTATCCAAAGACTTTTTCCCAAGTTGCATCTCTGATTGTAAGGTCATCTCTGAATTGAATAAATTTTGCGTGTCTAAGTCCAAAACCACCATCTTGATTTTGAGTAATTTCCATACAAGAAATCTCAATTACTTTTCCCTTAAAATCAAGTGGGCGCGACTTAATATCATCTGTTAGACCGCTAAGATAACCAATCGGGACAACTTTATCTCCTTTTACAAGACCAATTTCAAGACTACCTGCCCAACCATAAAAGTATGGTTTTGTTACGGGAATAATAGGACTTCCTTTATAAAAATCTTTGGCAAGCGCGCCCTCAATTTTTTCTCCTGTTCTCATATCTTCCCAATATTTCCAAGTTTCAATTTCTTTTCCTTCGTATTCTTTTGAAGGAGCTGTGAAATGACCAGTAAAGATACAATCAATCGTATTGGCGATTTCTTTCTTAACTTTTAAAGTTTTTCTTGCTGGTCTTTTGCCTGGTTCTGGGTGTGAAGTTTTCTTCGTCATAACGATTCCTTCTCCGCCAGAAAGAAGAATCTTTTGAAGATTACCCCATAGTTCCTTTCCGTCCCAATATTTAGCAAAATCTACATAAGCGTTACTATAAAATTTTTCTGCAATAGTATTTAAAGTTTGAACTCTAGTCGTCATAGACTTTGCTAGATATGATTCTCCATTATATGCCCATACGTCGAAAACATAATAATGGAGTTTGTCTCCCGCTTCTTGGCGAGCAATAGCTTTATCTTCTTTACATCCCATAATTGTAGTTACATTTTGTGAACCCTCTTTATTGGGAAAATAAAGTTCTCCTAAGAGACAAGTTCCATTAGGGAGAGATTCAAAAAAAGACATAAGATGTGGAACGTGGCCAATTTTATCAAGAAAATTTCCAGATACACTTCTTGAGCGACCTTGGAGAATCATATCTCCATTATCTTCTTTAATAAATCTATAATACGCTCCATCCATCTTTCTTGCGCCGATATAATCTCCTGAAAAAATCATGTTTCTTGTTTCGGTTTTAGAATCCTTTTTATAGGACTTAGGAAAAGACCAATATTTTTCACTTTCAAGTTCTTTAAAATCTACTTTATCAATCATTTTATCTCTCCTTTCTAACGAAAATAATTATACCATAATTATACAGAAAAGTCAATTTTTAATTCGCCCCGTAAAATTTTTATAAAAGTTTCCGCGCCTTCTCTCAAATGCTCTAAATCTTCGTTATTATCAATTTTATAAGTATATGAATGATTTTCAACTCTTGAATCTGAGTGATTAGACTGCTCCTTCTTAGATTCTTCCCTATCTACAAAAACAGATTTCGCACCCAATTCTTTTTCAAATCTCTCAATTTCTTCTGGTTCTCTACAATGAATAAAAACAATTCCATGTTTATCTACTCCATAAGATTCTAAATCTTCACGGAAAAAATCAATTTCCTTTTTAACTTTCTGAAAGGGAACATCGTTCCATTCTGTTAGTAAATCTTTCATATCACTTAAAAACTTTCTATTTTTTGCGGTTTTTGTTCCATCCCATCCGCATTTTGCAGCAATATATTTAACAAAATCAACCGTAGAAATATTTTTACAATAGGCTTCTCCTACAATATCTCTACAAAAATTTACAAAAGTATCTTTACCACTCTCTGGATATCCATTAACTACGATTATTTCCATAATTTATCTCTTATCTCCTTATTATATTGTTTAATCCAATCCAAAAAAGTCTGTCTATGTATAACTACTACATCATCAAAGACAGAACCGCCTCTAGTATTTGTTCCAATAGCTTTTCGCACTTTTTTATCATCAAAAATTTCAACAATTTTAGGATTATTTAAGACATCAAAAATTAGTTTATCTTCTTCTGAAGTATCGTTTTCATAATATAATTCAAATTGATATTGATTATATATATTTTCGATAGTATAAATAAGATTTTTGACATCTTTTTTTACACTAACAATTTTAAGAATTGCTTTACATTGCCCTAAAACATAAAGATAATTATATTTTTTAACAAATTCTATTCTATTTTTTCTTGTTAAAGATTGTTTATTATCTCTCCATAGATATGTTGTTTCTGGAAGAAAGAATTTTTTCTCTGCTAGTTCATATACAATTAAATTAAAAGCAGCATCTTCATTACATCTTATTTCTTTAAAAAAGTAAATATTATTTTTTTCAAGAAAACTTTTTTTGTAAATTTTTCCATGTGTCCAGGTCGTTGAATCTTCAGCCTTCATAACTTTTCCAGAATCATGCTGCTTCTCTACCATTATATCACTTGCAACTATATCAGCGTTATTTAACTTAGCTTCACGATACAACATTTCGACTGCGCGCGGATAAAGTATATCATCTGAATCTAAAAACATAATATAATCAACAGATGGTAAACAAGAATCAATACCGCATTGACGCGCTGCCCCAGGCCCTTCATTAATTTGTTTTCTTATATATTTAATATTAAGAGTAGCGTTAAAATCATTAACTATTTCTTGAATATCTTCTGGACTATTATCATCTACTATAGTTATAATAAACATTTTTTTTGTTTGATTTTTCAATGACTCCAATGCTTCTCGAATTCCTTCTTTATTGTTATAATAAGGTATAATTATATTGACCATATTATTCCTCCATAGATACATATATTAATCTATATCTTTTTTATAATAGGTATGATAAATATTGGAAAAAATACAAGCTGGTGCCTTAAAAGATTCTTGAATAAAATTCAATATTTCTTCAATATTAAATCCTTTTTCATAATCTTTCTTTTTCATTTTTCGAATACTTAATTTTCTATGAGAAAACTTAAAATGAAGATATTCCAATAATGGCATATCAAGAATAATTTGAAAATTCCAAAAGGTTTGTGATATTTTTGCGATTTCAAAAAAATAAAGATGATTGATATTATTCTTATTAAAATCCCTTAAAAAAATTTTACCATCTTTTGATTCTGCATTAATATTTAATAATGTAGAGTGAATAATCTTATCATAAGTCTGATAAATATTATTTGAAGTATTTTCCATTATTTTTCCTCCTTTATTTATTATATTATACCATTATTTTCTCAAAAAATCAAATTTACGAATTTTATAAAGAGAAAGATTTTTTTATTGACTTTATAAATGAGCATAGTGAAAAACAAGGAGGATTTATATATGGATATGTTAGGTTTAATTTTAGCATTATCAACTATTATGTGGTACATTATTGATAGATTTAAGCCTCTGTGGGCAGAAAAGTCTTGGGGAAAATATGTTACCATTGTGGTTGCTGCGATTTTTGCGTTTGGGCTTAGCTTCGGATTTGGATTAGATTTAGTATTCGGTTTAGGTTTAGTTGAATCGGTTACTATTTTGGGAGAAATTTTAACAGGATTAACTTTAATGGCCGGAAGCTCTGCTATTTCGGAAATTATTCAAAAAATTAAAGGTAGCTCTGATAGCGCAGCGTAATTTAAAGAGAGGAATTTTTCCTCTCTTATTTTTTGACTTTTTTATAAAAAGAATATATACGCGCACGCGCATATTTTTAAAAGGAAAAGAAAGAGAAAATTTGAAAAGTTTTAAAAAATCTCCTATAATATTTATAGAAAAGTTAAGACGCAGACAGCAAGAAAAATAATTGCGTCTTGCTTTTACTTTAATGAGTAAAAGGAGAAAATAAATATGAATTTTGGTTATGCAGCAAAAAGATATGGAGAGACTAAGTTTACTGAAAATGGCGCAATGGCGTATTCTACTACTGAGAATGACCTCTTAGATTTGTTCTCTCAGATTGGCTCTCTAAGAAGTCGTTCAGAATCTGAGATTGAAAGCAAATTCGCAAGAGCTTTTAGAGAAAATTCACTTTTGGCAACAAAAATGATGTTCTATGCAGGTAATATTCGAGGTGGTCTTGGTGAGAGACGTACTTTTAGAATTTGCCTAAAGTGGTTGGCGCAGAATTATCCTAGTGTTGTTATTGATAATATTGACCTTGTACCTCTCTTTAATAGATATGATTCACTCTTTGTTCTTGTTGGAACACGTTGTGAAAAAGCTATGTGGAATTTTGTTGCCAATACAATGGTTCAGGATATGAAAAACTTCAAAATGAAGAAACCATATTCGTTGTTAGCGAAGTGGATGCCTTCTGAGAATACTTCTTCTCAAAAGACTAGAATGTTAGCTAAAAAAGCAAGAATGGCATTGAAACTTTCTTCAAGAGAATATCGCAAAGTTTTAACTGCTCTTAGAAAAGGTCTTAATGTTGTTGAATCTAAAATGTCTGCTAATGAATGGAATAAGCTAGTTTATAGCACTGTTCCGTCTTATGCAATGTTAAGATATAGAAATGCGTTCAAAATGCACGATTATGAAAGATTTCAGAAATATCTTGATAGCGTAAAAGCTGGAAAGGTAAAAATTAATTCTTCTACTCTATATCCTTATGACCTTGTTCATAAATATGAGATGGGTGGGTATACTCCTTGGGAAGATTCTGTTGTTGAAGAACAGTGGAAAGCTCTTCCAAATTATATCGAAGGAGACAATAATATTCTTATTATGGCAGATGTTTCTGGTTCGATGAACGGGCGTCCACTAGAAACTTCTATCGGATTAGCAACTTATTTTGCCCAGAGAAACAAGGGAGCATATAGCGGTCTATACATGACTTTCACAGATAGACCACACTTTGTTTCCATCGGGAAAAATGATTCTCTTCGTGATGCTGTAATTAAGGTTCAAAATACCGATATTGGATATAATACGAATCTTGAAGCAGCATTTAGATATATTTTAGATTTTGCAATTCGTAATAGAGTTGCGCCACATGAAATGCCTTCTGCATTAGTTGTCATTTCAGATATGGAGATTGATAGATATTTAAGAACTCATAATTTTGATTTTCTCCAAATGATGGAAGCGATGTTTAATTCTTGCGGATACAATCTTCCCAAGATTATTCTTTGGAATGTAGAAGCAAGAAATGACACATTTTTAACCCAGGATAGAAATGTAATCAAAGTTAGCGGACAGAGTACATCTGTATTTAAGGGTCTTATGAATCGTTTAAACGGTATCACCGATTATGAAATGATGCTCAGAACTCTTAATGATAAGATGTATGATTGTGTAATGGTGAATAGTTAATTTAATAGAGGAGTCTATTTTTAGGCTTCTCTTTTTTATCTTAAAAAAATATACAATTTTATTTCTTTTTTTACTTTTATTTAGAGATAAAAAGGGGTGATAAAATGGATACAGAAAGAAATATAGTTGATATTTCCGAAATGTCAGAAGAAGCATTAAAGGATTTAACAAATAATAAAGGTGATGACGATGAGTAATAGTAGTTTAGTATCTTATACTAAAATTTCTCCAAATAAAAATAGTCCAAGAAATCATAAAATTGATACAATTACAATTCATTGTGTAGTTGGACAATGTTCAGTAGAAACTTTAGGAAGTGTTTTTGCATCAAGTTCACGTCAAGCAAGCTCAAATTATGGCATTGGATATGATGGTAGAATTGGTATGTATGTTGAAGAAAAAGATAGAAGTTGGTGTTCATCATCTTCTTCTAATGACAATAGAGCAATTACGATTGAAGTTGCATCAGATACAACTCCACCATATGCTATTAATGAAAAAGCTTACAATTCATTAATTAAATTAGTGACGGATATTTGTAAACGTAATGGAATTAAAGAATTAAAATGGTCAACAAATAAAAATGATAGAGTTAATCATAAAAATGGATGTAATATGACTGTTCATAGAGATTATTCTAATAAATCTTGTCCTGGGCAATATATTTATGAAAGATTAGGAAAAATTGCAGAAGAAGTAAATCAAAAATTAGGAAGCTCTACTAAGCCAGAAAAACCAGATACTTCTGATAAGCCATCTTCTCAGAAAGTAGATGTTTACTATAAAGTTAAAGCTAATGGGAAATGGTTACCAGAAGTAAAAAATCTTGAAGACTATGCAGGAATTAAAGGACAAAAAATTACAGATATTGCAGTAAAAGTTAGTAAAGGTTCTGTAAAATATAGAGTTAGAACAAACGGAAAATGGCTTCCTTATGTTGGTGGATATAATATAAAGGATGCAATTAATGGTTATGCTGGAAATGGAACTCCAATTGACTGTATAGAAATTTATTATTATACTCCCGATAATATTAGACCATATCAATCAGCTTATTATAGAGTATCTCCAATTAATAAAGATTATTATAGTTGGCAGAAGGATAATTTAAAGCAAAATGGTATGGATGGGTATGCTGGTGCGCCAGGTAAGTATATAGATAGATTACAGATAGAAATAAAAAAATAAACTTAAAGCGAGAATTTATTTCTCGCTTTTTGATTTTTAAATAAATTTTTTTTATAATTATAAAAGAGGTGAGAAAAAATGGGAAGAACTACAATGACACAAGAAAAAATCATTGAAATAAATGAGTTATATCTTAAAATAAAAACTTACGCAGGGGTTAGTAGAGCACTTGGTGGATCACCTGCGCCGACAACAGTAAAAAAATATATTATTCCTGGCTATGTTTCTCAAGAGAATATTAAAAAAAAGATTTTTAAAAAAGAAGATCTTCCCTCTTTTGATGTTTCTATTTTTAAGGTAGAAAATTGGGGAGATTTATGTGTTTTATCTACACAAGAATTAGAAGAAATGAAGGAACTATGGGAAGAATTAAGTATGTGAGGTTTATATGAAAAAAGAGTGTTTTATTTATGAGGAAAGTCCATATAATCCTGGAAAATATGTAATAGGTTTGAAACATGAAAATATGCCTTTAACTTATATAACTGGAAGCTATAATTTATTAGCTGCAAGATTATTAAATTTAACTTATCCTCAATATTTAAGAATGTGTAGAGATTTAATAGGAGCAGAAATTATTGGTAAGGGACATAAATATCCTATTGCTTATTTTAAAAAAGATAAATTATTGTTTCAGTTGGTTAAATTATTAAATGCAAGAGCCAATTTAGCACTACTTGAAAGAGAAGATTTTTATAAAGCTAAAGAAGAAGAAATTTGAAAATATTATAAAAAATATATATAATATATGTATAATAAAAAGAGAGGAATGAAATGAATAGAAAAACTAAGAAACCGAGATCTTCTTATGAATTACAAAAATCTATACGAGGTAGTTGGAATGGTATTAATCCAGTAACAAAAGTTATAGATAATAAAAATCGCTATTCTCGAAAAGATAAACATCGGAAAAATTATGAAGAAGATTTTGCGGATAATAACTTTTAGAAGAAAAGAGGATTATTTTAATGACATTTGTACCATCTTATAAAGATTATTTTAATGATAAAAAAACAAGAAATGTATCGAATACTCCTATAGATACGTATAACTGTGGAGGATATGCACTTGGAACTTTTAACTGGTATTTACCATATAATATGTATAGTCATTCAGAAATGGCAGAGAGATTTTATCAAGATGGAATGTCAAAAACGGAAATTCAAAATGAAATTTTAAAAGAAGATTTACAGACTTTATTGTCTGATTTTAATGGAAAATTGATTCATATTTCTTCTATTGAAGAAGCTTCTCCTCAAGATATTATAGTTGCATATCGTCTATATATAAAAATTTTTGAAGATGAGGACGAAATATGTGAAAACGTTGATACGGATTTTCACTTTCGAGTACGAATTAATAATTCCTGGTCAGAAAAGTGTGGTTCAGATGTAATTAAAAATTGTGATTTTACAGAAGAACCTTGGCCTAATGATGATTGTGTATATGATGGCCCAATTCTTTATTTTATTTTTAAGGATAATTGAATATGAAAAAAATATTTTGTGGTATTTTACTTTTACTTTTATGTTTTTCTTTTAGTGGTTGTGAACCTAATAAAGATTATAAACCAAGAGAAAGAGAGCATCTTTATTGGAAAGATATAAATGTAAAAGTAACAGATATTGAACTTACTCACTCGTTTGCTGTAACACATAGATATCGTCTTAATATTACAGTATATAGTGAGGAATATGATCTGGAAGAATCTTTTGAATATTATTCACAAGGTTTTATGGCAAATTTACCTAACTGCGCAGAAAGTGAAGTAGGTGATACTGTAAAAGCAGAATTGTATTCATGGGTACTTGATTCAACAGGAGAAGTGGTAAGACGTCAAATAAATCAAGTTTATTAACAAAAAAAATTTGAAAATATTATAAATTTCTTTTATAATATATACATAAAGTTAAGAAAGGAGTCAGTAATATGTTTGATGATTTCGATATGAATGTTCAGTGTGAAGAACTTTTTTATCAGGAGGAACAAATGACTTATTCTGAATACCTTGATTATGTGTATGATTTTGAAGATGAAAGATACGCTTTTTATGATTACGAATTGCATAGAAAAGAACTTCCTCCTTATAAAGGATTGGATGTTTGAAAATTTGAAAAAATTAAAAATATTTGATATAATATAAATATAGAAATGAGAGAGAGAAATTTTCTTTCCCTTTCCTTTAAATTCTCTCTCTCAGATATTTAATGTAATCGCGCCATTGGTGGTTCCAAGCCCACAAATTAACTTTTAAAGTTATGAAGCGAGAGGACATTAGCTTTCTATAGAAAGTATATTTGGGGATATGGCGGAATAGGCAGACGCAACGGACTTTGGCAGGTGAACTTAAAATTTTTGTAGCGTTAGCCAAATAAAATTACTTATATATAGAACTAATAAAGGAGGTTTTAGATATGAGTAATAAAGCAAAATGGAGAAATTTTTCTAAAGAAGAAATATCAGAAATTGTACAAACTTCTTATTCTAACAGAGAAGTTGCAAGAAAGTTAGGTTATGCTGTTGATGGCGGTGGAACCATGGCTTCTTTAAAGAAGATGTATTTAGAACTAGAATTGGATACTTCTCATTTTAAAGGACAAGGTTGGAATAAAGGAAATTACAATTATGATGTTTTTACCAATGGTACAAAAAAGAAGAATGGCAAAAGC
>ERZ1643249.1733-NODE-1733-length-21423-cov-20.868963_pt1 | contig 21423 bp, 28 predicted proteins | sample MGYA00579263_ERZ1643249 | MGnify/ENA primary metagenome ERZ1643249 (study PRJEB29033, sample SAMEA4952264) | chicken gut metagenome | biome: Broiler Chicken; feature: Gastrointestinal Tract; material: Caecum | place: Ireland | collected 2018 | study: Broiler... | reverse complement strand
CAGCATCTATGGGCACTGTGCAAACTGTAAAGTCGCTACAGCTTATAAAGAATTGACGAAGGAGGTGTTGAACGATGGCAAGTAAGATGAGCGAGAGATTGAATTTCAAGAGTGTGGAAGAATTTATAAAGGTAAACGGTGTATTATCACCGGTTCTGATCCGGCCAACAGGCATGGATACTTATGAAATGATTTCCGGTCACAGAAGACTGCATGCTGCACAGCTGGCAGGACTTACTGCAATCCCTTCTATTATCAGAGAGATGACAGATGATGAAGCGGTAATTGCAATGGTGGATGCCAATATCCAGAGGGAGGAGTTACTACCGAGTGAGAAGGCATTTGCTTATAAAATGAAGATGGATGCTGTAAGAAGACAGGCAGGCAGACCGAAAAATAATTTGTCTCATAATGAGACAAATTACAGAGCCGATGAAGTGCTCTCAGAACAGGTTGGTGATAGTAGAGCACAAATTAGAAGATATATTCGCCTGACAGAATTGATTCCTGAACTGCTTGAATATCTGGATTTGAAGAGAATTCAATTTACCTCTGCAGTTGAGATTTCATATTTAGACAAGGAAATCCAGAAGTGGCTATTTGAATACATCAGGGACAATGGCCTTGTGAAACCAAAGCAGATTGCATTACTTAGAAAAATGTGTGAGACCGGCATCATGACGGAAGGTAAGTTGATTGCTATCTTAAATGACAGCCAGCCGGGCAGAACTCCAAGCACGAAGAATCTGATTTCAGAGAAGAAACTGAGAAAGTATTTTCCGGCTGATTATACGGAAGAAGATATGAGAAGTGTCATTGTGGAACTTCTGGAGCAATGGAGTCAGGGAAAGGAGTCTGAGTGATATGAAATTCGATTATTACTATGGATCCCAGGCGGACCAGTTCAGTTTCATACGGATACCAAGGATACTGCTGACAGAGGAAACATTTTCTTCATTAACACTGCAGTCCAAGATGCTGTATTCGGTACTTCTGGACCGAATGTCCTTATCTATGAAGAATGGCTGGTTTGATGAAGAGAACCGAGTGTATATCATCTATCAGATATCTGAGATTCAGTCAGATTTGGGATTTTCTAAGAGAAAAGCCATGGATTACCTGGCTGAGTTAGAAACATTTGGATTGGTTCAAAAGAAAAAGAGAGGATTTGGACTTCCGAGTATCATTTATGTGAAGAGCTTTCTGATCCGGAAAGATTATTCCAGAAGTATCGAAAGCGGAACTTCTGCAGGAAAGCAGATACTTTCCAGAAGTACGGATTTTCGTACCTCTGATGGCGTAAAATGCACCTCAAAAGGTGCCGAAACCGATACCTCTGAGGTTACCAAATCGACACCTCTGGTGGTGCCGGAATCAGCACCTCTAAATAATAAGACTAATACGAATAATATTTATCAGAGTCATACTAAATCGAATCATATCTTATCTGCAGATGGTGATGCGATGAGATGCGATCCGAGCCCGGAAGATATCATCAAAGCTTATGAAAAAATCATCAAGGATAACATCGAGTACGATGTATTGCTTCAGGCAAACAAGTTTGATGAAGAACTGATACAGGGGATTTTCGAACTGATTCTGGAAACAGTGGTAAGTCAGAGCGAGACAATTCTGATTGCCAGTGAAAAATATCCGGCGGCTTTGGTAAAAAGCAAATTCCTGAAGCTGAATTACATGCACATCAATTATGTACTCAGTTGTATGAGAGGAAACACGACGAGAGTCAAAAACATCAAGAAGTATTTACTTGCCACTTTGTTTAATGCACCGACGACCATTGAGGGTTACTACAGAGCTGAAGTAAATGCAGATATGCCACAGTTTGCTGGCTGAAAGGAGAATTTATGAGAGTGATTTTAATTATCTTAAAACTCATTGGAAGAATTATACTTATTCCGGTATGGCTGATCCTTACTTTTATCGGAGTATGTGTCAGCGCAGTAGTTAATCTCTACTGCGTGGCAAAGGGGCTTGTTGGACTGCTTCTTGGAGCAATGTTTGTGTGTACCTTCATCTGGTACCGCACCCGGTTCATGAACTATATCCTTTTGGGAGTTGCTGAATTCATGCTGGTAGGAGTATTGGCTGCAGGAGCATTTATCTTGGCACTTGTAACAGAAGCAAGAGACGGTGTGGGAAGATTTATTATCGGAGATTGAGAAGATGGAAAAAGAAAAATATATTCAGTTACCGCCAATTCCAGAAGAACTGGATAGAAATGTCGTTCGTATGATTTGGGAATACACAAAACTTCCAGAGAAAGAACAGCAGTTTATTTATGAGCAGTATAAAGTTTTAAGCGATGATTCCAGAAGCGAAAGTGATGTGGACGTTGTTTTAATTAAGCCCGATAATCCGGAAAATATAGAGGAATTTGGCAAAAATATGAAAGCTGTCATCGCAGAATTATTCCGAGAAGCGGTAGGGTTAGCCCAATATGTTTACGAGGAATGTTTTGTAAATGGTAGAGACGTAGAAGAAATTCTGAGTGATGATCCCAGAAAGACGGAAGCTATTCTTGCAACGTATATGCTGTTTTTGAATAATGAGAACGGAGATGTAGGGATGCCGTCATAATAATTCAATAACATATAATATCACCATAGAAGAACTCAAAATTTATAAACAAGAAGACTGTCCACAATCACCGGACAGTCTTTTTGTTATTGGACATGCTGTAGATTTTATTTACGACTGCGAGTACAATATATAGATAGATCAACATAGAGGAAATATAAAAATGAGGAGAAGATATGCAGACAAGGCAGGAGGCAATACAATATTGCCATTCATTTCAAGATGTATATGAAGATTATCCTTTTCATGATGATAATTGGTGTGTTATGCGTCATAAGGGAAATAAGAAAACATTTGCGCTTATTTATGATAAAGATGGTTATGTATGGATAAATGTAAAATGTGATCCGGAATGGAGAGAGTTCTGGAGAAATGCTTTTGAATCTGTTGTCCCGGCTTATCACATGAACAAAACACACTGGAATTCTATTATCCTGGATGGCTCTGTTCCGGATAAAGATATCCAGCGTATGATTGGGGAAAGTTATGATCTGACGAAAGGAAAGAAAAAATGAGGATATTACTAGATGCGGATGCTTGTCCGGTGGTGTCGATCGTAGAAAAAACAGCAAAGAAATATGAGATTTCTGTTATTCTCTTATGTGATACAAACCATGTTTTATATTCAGATTACAGTGAAGTGATCACAGTGGGAGCCGGTGCTGATGCAGTGGACTTTAAACTGGTCAGTCTGTGCCAAAAGGGAGATATTGTTGTAACACAGGATTATGGTGTGGCTGCAATGATTCTGGGAAAAGGTGCTTACGGTATTCATCAAAGTGGTAAATGGTATACAAATGAAAATATCGATCAGATGCTGATGGAACGTCATCTGGCGAAGAAGGCAAGAAATGCAAAGAAAAAGCATCATTTGAAAGGTCCGGCAAAACGGACGGAGGAAGATGATCAACGATTTGAAGTATCTTTGGAGAAACTCATCTCAGTAGTAGATCGGAATCCCCTACTGAGACAAACTTAGAATAAGAATGAAAAAACCTCGCGGTGGTAGAAATATGATATTGTTGATATAATAACCACATGGTTCGGAGGGATTAAAAAAGAGATAATATGACATGGAGGAATGAAAGATGGTAAAACCGATAATGAAAGATGTGTTCTTTCTGGGACAAAAGTCAGAACTTGCTACAAAGGCAGATCTGCAAGTGGGAAAGGATCTACAGGATACCTTACAGGCAAATCGTGCCGGGTGTGTGGGTATGGCTGCAAATATGATTGGTGTGAAAAAGAGAGCAATCATTGTAAATATGGGATTCGTAGATGTTGTGATGTTTAATCCGGTTCTTCTGAGCAAGGATACTCCATATGAAACAGAAGAAGGATGTCTATCGCTTACCGGTGTGAGGAAAACAACACGATATGAAAATATCGAAGTGGAATATTATGATATGAATTGGAAAAAGCAGCGGCAGAAACTGAGTGGATGGCCGGCACAAATTTGTCAGCATGAACTGGATCATCTGGAAGGCATTTTAATTTAAGTTTTTTGAAATTACGGGAGTGATCGATTATGGCATCGGAACGAACCGATGAATTATACAAGCTTTTACTGGGCAGAGGATATCCTAAAGAGTTCTGTGCGGAAATTGCCTATAGAAATATGAATACAGATTATACTGCCACCCGGATGCTTGGCTATTTGTACCGGGTAAGTGATCCCCGAATCGAGGATCTGGTGGATGAGATGCTTGCAATCTTAAGTGACAGAGATGCAATTATTCAGAAAAAAGAAATGGAACATGCCCAGGCTGTGATCAATGAGATTTACAGAAATGGATTGTAAAAAAAGTTTAGTAATTATGGTATAAGAAAAATGATTCGAAGATTTGAAACAAGAGATCTGGATGAGATAATGGACTTATGGCTTCATGCAAATATAGAGAGCCATTCTTTTATAGAAGCAGATTACTGGAAAAAGAATTATGATATGGTCAGAAAATTGATTTCTGAAGCAGAAGTGTATGTGGCAGAAGAAAATGAGGAGATTCAAGGCTTTATTGGTTTAACAGATACTTATATAGCCGGGATCTTTGTAAAGGCAAAAGAACAATCAAAAGGTATCGGAACAGAACTGCTTCGCACCGTTATGAATTTATATGATCAGTTGCAACTGAATGTGTATAAGAAAAATATGAGAGCGGTAGTGTTCTATCAGCATCGTGGATTCAAAATTGTGAATCAGAAAACAGATGAAAATACATCAGAAGAAGAATATACGATGGAATGGCATCGTTAGGCGGGAGGTAAAAATGAAGACAGTAATTGTTTATGCGTCTGTACATCATGGAAATACAAAGAAACTGGTGGAGAAAATTGCAGAGGAATGTAAGGTTGATCTGATTGATGCCGTGCAGCAGCCAAAGGCAGATTTGTCGGATTATAACCGGATTGGTTTTGCTTCCGGTATATATTTTTCAAAATTTCATCAGACGATCCTAAAGTTTGCTTCTGAAAATCTGCCGGAAAATAAAAAGGTATTTATGATCTGTACTTATGGTGGAAATGCAGCATATAAATCACTGGAAGTTATTTTGAAAGAGAAGAAAACGGACATTATTGGAAAATTTGGCTGTAAAGGATATGATACTTTTGGACCGTTTAAATTGGTGGGTGGTATTGCAAAAGGGCATCCAGATGAAAAAGATCTGAAAGCAGCGGTCTCCTTCGTGGCTGGATTGCAGTGATTAGAACGATAAGAAAATCGGGATTTTTGGAGGAGAGGTTAATGTATTTGAAATTAGTCAGACCTTCCCGTGAATATGCAGAGCAAGTCATGCAATACAAGGAAGATATGCTTGCAAATAATGACAGTTTTGATGGCTGTGCGGGTCTTGAAGAAGTGAACTCTTTTACTGAGTGGATTGATTTTCAAAATCGATTGAAACGGAAATATGGCGAAAGGTATGTTCCTTCAGAGGTGTTTCTGGGAGTTCGAATTGAAGACGATAAGGTTGTGGGCATCATTGATTATAGACACCCTTTAACACCCTTTTTATTGAAATACGGTGGGAATATTGGTTACAGTATTTTGCCCTTAGAGCGTCAGAAGGGATATGCCAGTGAAATGTTAAAATTGTTGTTGGCAATTTGCAGAGAATTTGGAGAAAAGAAGGTATTGCTTACATGTGATAAAACAAACGAGGCTTCAAGAAAAACAATAATAAAAAATGGTGGAGTATTGGAAAGTGAAATCCTTGATGATGTGGGATTGAGCGAGAGTGGTATTATTCAACGATATTGGATAGATCTTTAATTTGGAGATTTCTATGGATTACAAAATACGAGAATTGAAACAAAATGAAATCAGTGTATTAAATACGTTTTTGTATGAAGCCATATTTATTCCTGATGGAGTTGATGCCCCGCCATATGAAATAATAAATCAACCAGAGCTTCAAGTATATGTAACAGATTTTGGCAAGAAAAAAGGTGATATCTGTTATGTATCTGAGTGTGATAACAAAATAGTGGGAGCGGTGTGGGTTCGCATTATGAACGATTATGGACATGTTGATGATGAAACTCCGTCTTTTGCCATTTCTCTTCATAAAGAATATAGGAATTATGGCATTGGAACAGAATTGATGAAAAGAATGATTTCAGAACTTAAGAAGCAAGGATATAAGCAGGCATCTTTGTCCGTTCAAAAGATAAATTATGCTTTCCATATGTATTCTAAATTGGGTTTTGTAATCATTGACGAAAATGATGAAGAGTATATTATGCTTTGCAAGTTGTAACCCGACACAATCAACCTTATTGAAAAAAGAATGTAGGAAGAAAAATAGGAATTGATGGAGGATAAAATGCAACTTCGAAAGTACAGAACTTCTGACTGTGAGCATTTGGCAGAATTGTTTTATCATACTGTTCACAGTGTAAATGAAAAAGATTATACAAAAGAGCAATTAGATGTCTGGGCAACCGGAACAATTGATCTGAAGAAGTGGGATGAATCATTCTTGAAACATCATACAGTAGTCGCTGTAGAGAATAATGTGATCATTGGCTTTGGAGATATCGACGACTCTGGCTACTTGGACAGATTATTCGTTCATAAAGACCACCAGGGCGAAGGAATCGCATCTGCAATTTGTAATGAGCTGGAATATTCGGTAGGTGGAAAGAAGATTACCACTCATTCATCTATTACTGCCAGACCATTCTTTGAACATCGAGGATACCGTGTTATCAGAGAACAAACAGTCATTAGAAATGGAATACCATTAACGAATTTTATTATGGAGAAAGAAACAGATTCCAGTTTTTAGAATTTGAGAGATCGGAATTTGCGGAGAATAATATTCACAGAATGAAAGGCAAATAATATGGAATTAAAATTTTGTGCAAGAATTCTTCAAAATGAGAATATGGATGCCGCCTATGTAGAGGTTCCTTACGATATCAAAGAGCTTTTTGGAAAAGGACGTTTGTTGGTAAATGCTACATTTGATGGTATTCCGTATCGTGGGCAAGTGGTAAAAATGGGAACTCCGTGTTACATTATCGGCGTTACAAAACAGATACGTAAGCAGATTGGCAAGAGCTTTGGAGATATGGTTGAAGTGGTCCTTCATGAAAGAGACAGTGAGAAAAGCCCAATGTGGCAATGTCCCAAATGTGGCAGAGAGTTTAAGAAAAAAGGGCAAAGTCATTACTGCGGTGAAAAGCCAAAGTCGATTGATGAATATATCCTGAGCCAGGATGAGGAGAAACAGGAAGATCTGCGCTATATGCGTCAGATTCTTCGCAGTGCATTACCGGAAGCGGAAGAACGCATTTCATGGAGTATGCCGACCTACTGGAAAGGTCATAACATTGTTCATTTTGCTGCTTCGAAGAAACACATCGGATTGTATCCGGGCCCTGCAGCAGTCGAAGAATTTGCTGAAGCATTGAAAGGGTATAAGACGGATAAAGGAACGATTCGTATTCCGTACGGCAAGGTCGATGCAGAATTGATAAAAAGAATTGTCTTGTGGTGCTACGAAACCGGAAACCATGCATGAGGAGGAATATCATGAAGCAGATAGAAGAGATCATACGAAATACAACAGAAGAAGAACAGGAAAAGGTGGACTGGACCAAGGCCTGGAGTACAAAGTATCCTGTGCTTGCCACTTATCAGAAGGAAGTGGATATTCCGAAGTATTCTTTCAATGAAGACAAAACTTTGATCAGAGCAAATCAAGGTCATTCCATTGACGTGGATGTAGAACTTCCGAAGAAGCAGCCGCCGGTAATTTTATATCACGGAACAGGAGAAAAATATGTGGCCTCGATTGATGAACAAGGACTTATTCCAAAGAGCCGTCTCTATGTCCATTTATCTGGTGATGAAGCAACTGCAACTATTGTCGGCTCAAGACATGGGAGACCTGTGGTGTATGAAGTACTTGCGAGTCAGATGTACCATGACGGTTATGAATTCTTTCAATCTGTAAATGGAGTATGGCTCACGAAGTCAGTACCGGTACAGTATTTGAAGAAACTTAAATAAACAGAAAGAAAATAAAACAGGAAGATCGAAGGAACAGTAGATTATCTCATGGAGATATTGAACTGTTTCTTTTCGCATTCTACGATTGCTATTTTATCCTGAGATGCGAAATAAGACAGGTTAATTCTTCAATATTTATATTTTATAGAATGTGATAGCCTGGTATTATTATATTCATAAAGGACCTATTATGATGAAGTGAGGAAGTGGTGAGGTTATGAAACTGTTATTCAAACAGAGATTATTTTCCTGGTTTGACAGCTATGATAAAGTAATTGAGAAGCTTGTGACAGATGCAGCCGGTCATGCAGAAAGCGGCCTCTATGAGATCGCCACCTATAAAAACGGCGAATTCGGTGATCCGATCAAGTATTACCTGGTTGAGACAAAGGCACTTGACGGTTACACGCTTGATTCCACACAGCACGAGATCGTGTTTGAATATGTGGATCAGAACACACCAATTATCGAGGTGACAAAGAATCTGACCAATAAGGAAAATGCTGCTGAAAATCCAGGCACTCCGGGCAATCCGGGAAGCAATCCTAAGACCGGTGATGAAACCAATCTCTGGCTTCCAATTGCACTGATGCTGGCTGCGGGTAATGTGGTGGCCGGTATTCTTTTTGGAAGCAGAAAGAAGAAAAAACTGAATAAGAAAGAGGAGGAAGGGGTATCCCCTACTGAGATGAAGGTGCTCGCTGGAATTATTCCGGAGGGTGCCTTTTTTTAATTCATTCGATACTATGGAACATTTTTCCAAGAGTCTGAAAGGACATTTTGAACGTAATCAATACAACAATCGAGGAGGATTTATCTATGAGAGCTATGGGAAAAAATGAAAATAAAAAGAATATGCATGAGAACGAAATGAAGGTAGTAAGCCGTATGAAGGCTTATCAGAAACTGGCGGAAAGAGCAATTTCCAGAAAATGTCCGAACCGCCACATGATCAGAAGGGGGTAATAACATATGATGAACAGAAAAGAATTTCAGCAGTATCTGCAGGAGACGATTAAGGATTATCTGCCTGAGAGTTATGCAGATGCGAAAATCACTTTCAACGAGGTGATAAAAAACAATGATACACATCTTACCGGCATTTCCATTGCAAAGCCTGGTGAACATGTGGTACCGAATATCTATATTGAGAACTTCTGGAACGATTACCAGAACGGAAAAAATATAGACGAGATTGTAGGAGATATCGCAGATATGCGTATTGAATACGACACGCCGGGAATTGGTCCGGAGGTGACCCAGAAGCTTATGAATTATGATGCTGTAAAGGAAAGTCTCCAGATCCGTCTTTGTGATACACAGGAGAACCAGGAAAGACTTGCCAATCTTGTGCACACAGAGCACAGTGATTTCTCTGCCACTTATCATGTCAATCTTCAGGAAATAGAAGAGGGAACAGCCAGTATGGCAGTCACTCGGGATCTTCTTGAAACGTGGGGAATCAGCGTGGATCAGCTTCACCAGGATGCTTTGGCTGCAGATATGAATCGTAATCCGATGTTCTGTGACATGGGTAGTATGATGGAGAGCATGATGTTTGGTGCAGAACCGAAGAACCTTTTAGATGGTAACCCTGATCACGGAGGCGGTATGGGCATGTACTGCCTTACCAATAGCGCTAAAATCGATGGTGCCGGCTTAATCCTTCAGGGAAATATCATGCAGCAGATCGGAGAAATCGTAGGAGGCGATTTCTATATCCTTCCTTCCAGTTGTCATGAGGTGATTGTAGTACCGGAAACCGTGGATATTGAGTTGAAAGAACTTTCTGCCATGGTACAGCAAATCAACCGGACAGAAGTATCCAGAGAGGATCGCTTATCCGATCACGTCCAGCATTATGACCGCAAGGAAGCTGTCATGGAAAATGCGGAGAAACGTGCATCACGTCTCGAGAAAGAGAAGGCAGAAACAAAGGCTGCCAAGAAAAGTATTCACGAACGCCTGGGAGAAAAGAAACAGCAGAGTGCTGCGAAGAAAGCAGAGAAGGCTGTGGAGAAGACGGTGAAGAAAGATAAAGGGCAGGAATTGCAAGGCATGATGTTTCCTTAATCTTGGGGCAAATATTAGTATCGCTGATATTTGCCTTGATTTTTAAAATAATACATGGATTGATTTGTTTCTTTACTTTTGGCATGGATTGTGATATACTATACCATTCTACAGGCGGTACGGAGGATAATACTTATGGCAAAGAAAAAATATTATGCGGTGAAAAAAGGAAAGATAGAAGGAATTTTTGACAGTTGGCCTGAATGTCAGAAGCAAATTGAAGGAGTAAGTGGTGCAATTTATAAAGGATTTGCGACACTTGAGGAAGCTGAGTCTTATTTATCAGAGGATGGGAATTCAATTGTGGAAAAACAAGATACCGTTTGTAAAGGTAATGAAGATGAGCGTATTGATCCGATTTTTCATTTGACTGCATATGTTGACGGTAGCTATGACCATGAAATCGGAAGATATTCTTTTGGATGTGTAATCATTACTCCGTTAGGAGAAGAAATCCGTGAATCTGGAAGTAATAATGATCCAGCTTCGATCCAATTAAGAAATGTAGCTGGTGAGATGTTGGGAGCGATGTATGCGATTAAGTGGGCTATCAATAATGGGTATAAATCAATTGATCTGTACTATGATTATGAAGGAATTGAAAAATGGGCAACGCATGATTGGAAGGCTCGAAATCCATTGACAGCAAAATATGCAGAATTTATGGATGAATCTGCAGAAAAGCTTAGTATCAGATTTTTTAAAGTCGCAGCGCATACTGGTGTGAAATATAATGAGGAAGTTGATCGTTTAGCAAAAAAAGCATTGTCTCAGAATAAAGGAATACCCAAAATAAAGAAAGGGGATTTTTGGTATACTGTAGATGGTATTAGTAGAAGTGATTTAGAGACAGTAATTAAATTGGTTGTTGAGGAATTAGGTGAGGATAAAGCATCTTATACTGCAAAGGAAAATGCAAATGGCATGTCGTATACACTAATGTATATTCCTAAGGAGAGAGTTGTTGTAAATCATTATACTAAGAATGATAAGGTTGTTATCCAAGGAAAACCGGAAAAAACCTTCTCAACGTTGCTTTCATATATTACTGAACTCGTGGAATTTGAAGAAATACCAGCGATTTTTAATTCCGTTTATCAGTTAAATGTTCCGAAGGATAATGTGGCATCTCAATTTCAAGGCTTGTTGCCAAATGCGCATGATAAATTGCCTGCAAAGCTTGCAAAAACATTACATCAGGCTGTTTATAACCTCAACATTACAGGAGATATTTATGATGCGACATTTCTTGCACAGCCGGTCATTCGTGCAATAGATGGACATTTGCGATATATCATGATTACCAATATTCCGAGTGTAACACAGGAAGATATAAAGATTCATGGATATCATTATTTCAGTAAAGTTGGAGATGAAAAATATGTTCTTGAAGAGGGATATGTTCCAACTGGAATGAAAGCCGAGATGAAACGATATATTGGAAGATGTTATTCTTTTTTCCATAGAAATAGAAATATCTTATCTCATTGGGATGATCCGACAGCACCACTTGATACAACTAAGTTGCTGGATGTACACAACGCACATAATCTTATCAATAGAACATTGAATCTGATTGATGAATATTATGAAATGATATAGAAACGAAGGGAGGGGAGTCAGTTGAATAGAATGATTGTAAAATCAATGTCTGGCACATATGCGGCTGTTATCGTAATTAAAACCTCTGACTCTCCTTTTGATTTTTTAGATTCAATTTCTGAATGCTTGAAAAATCAAAAGATAGATGGACGGGTGTTAATTGATGAGTTACTTCATAGCGGAAATGGAGAAGAACGATTTATCGAGGCGATGTTTTCCAAGGGCTCTTTTGATGCGAGTTCTTTTAAATTTGCACATATTTCAAAAAAGGATGGTCTGAGGTCTGTTATTTGTGATTGGTTAAGAGAAGATCCCGAACGGTTAGAGTATACGGATTTGTCAATGGCTCAACAGAAAATGATTCTTAGTGGTTTGAATATTTAAAAAGTATAGTTGTTAGGCGGCAATCTTAGAGTATGAAGATTGTCGCTTTTTATAGAAAGAAGGTGATTCACCAAGTGAATAAATGGAAATTCATTGTTCTCATGCTCTGTTGCAGCATGATCGGTGTATGCGGGAAGTACCTTTACGATTATTTTGCTCAGTCTGCGGAAAACAGAAACTCCTATGCAGATATCATAGATATTGGATTTCCGGATGACGCTGATAATCAGGATAAGGACCATCCCGATAATGAAACAGAGGAAGAAACGGAAGTCAGTGATTTTGATTATGATTCCTTACTGGCCATCAACAGTGACTGTATTGGTTGGATCCGTATCGATGGAACAGATATAGATTATCCGGTTGTGCAGGCGGCAGATAATAGTTTTTATCTTCACCACAATTTCAACCAAGAATCAGCCATCTGTGGAGCAATCTTCATGGATTACCGCAATGACATTGATCTGGCCAGAGAGCATCTGATCCTTTACGGACATCAGATGAAGGACGGATCTATGTTCAAGGAGCTGAATGGATACAAGGATACAGATAAATGTTTGACAATAATAGAAAACTGTAGAAAATAAAAAGATAGTTTTGAAAAATCGAAAGTTGCTTATGACAAAAATTTATGTGTGGGTTATAATGATAACAGAGTTATTTTGTTCCGTTTAAAGTTTAAATAGAAGGGAGCGACTAAATGATTAAAACTATTTCAGATGAATATGTGTATAAAAAAGAAGTTGACTGGTCGCTCTTTAATTATGGTTTTGCAATACCGATTGGGCATCAGGTGGTATTCAGCCAAGTTGCTGGACGTTTTATCCAGCGAGGTGAATCCAAGGATGTAAATCTTTATCTGAATGGTAAGTCCTATAAAGCGAAGTTGAATAACAATCGAATTGATAAAAAATTTGGTCAGCATGCAGATATTGTTCAGATTCGATATACACAGAATAGTGATTTAGCACAAGCGCTTCGTGGTTGTTTTCAGAGAAGCTATGCATATATAAGCAAAATGAAGCAATTACAAGAAAAAGGATCAAAAAAACGTATTCCTCTTCCAGATAATTATAAGGAATATCTGGCAGTTTATACTACCGAGTATGATGATACTTATGTACTAGAGACAATCTGTTCTCTTGATATGGAAGTTTTACGTGACACTATTGGTGAAAAGTCAGAGCGGATTATGGAAGCTCAGTTTAATTTCGATGTCAAAGATGATACTGCCGGTTTTAAAGAAAAAGAGCAGATTGTTAAAATCCGAAAGCTAAATAAGAAAATTGGAGATAATTTGAAGCGGCTCTACGGATACAGATGTCAAATCTGTGGACGTCGTATCGGTGAGGAATATGGCTCTCATGTGGTAGAGGCACATCACATAGATTACTTTGTGAAAAGTCTGAACAATGATGCAAGTAATCAGATTATTGTGTGTCCGAATCATCACAGTATTATTCATGATGTGGATCCGGTGTTTGATAGAGGAAGATTATTATACATTTATTCAAACGGATTTGAGGAGAAACTGGTGTTGAATCAACATCTGTAGGAGGCATTCTATGAATCAGGAAATATATGAAAACCTTAGGATGGGTTTTGAAACTGCATATATCGATAGCAGGATTTCTTCAAATCTTGCTTTTAAACCACAATTTGTTTCAAACAATCATCAGGAAGGAAAAAAGGTGATATCCTCAATCGAGGATGAACTTTTAGCCTGTGATAAGTTTCAGATCAGTGTGGCATTTATTACGATGAGCGGCATTACTCCGCTTCTGCAGACCTTAAAGGAACTGGAGGAGAAAGATATTCCTGGGGAAATACTGACGACAAATTATCTTTCCTTTAGCGAGCCCAGGGCGTTAAAGAAGTTACATGAGCTTAAAAATATACAGATAAAAATGTACGATGTTGATGCTGCCGATGAAGGTTTTCATACAAAGGGATACATTTTCAAAAAAAGAGAAATATATCGAATTATTATTGGCAGTTCCAATATTACAAGTGCGGCACTCACAAGCAACAAAGAGTGGAATACAAAAATCGTATCGGCAGAACAGGGAGAGATAGCGGAGCAGATTTTGGCAGAATTCAATCAGCTTTGGAATTCGCAATATGCTCTGGATTATGAGGATTTTATTGAGAATTATGCCCAGCAGTATGAGATCGTAAAGCATCAAAGAGATGTTGCCAAAGACGAAGGAATTACTTCTCTTGAAAAATATAAACTTCAGCCAAATTTGATGCAGGTGGGGTTTATTACTAACCTGAAAAAAATTCTGGCATTAGGTGAGAAACGTGCACTTTTAATTTCGGCAACAGGTACCGGAAAAACCTATGCGTCTGCATTTGCCATGCGTGAGCTGGGATTTAAGAGAGTCTTATTTTTGGTACATAGAAACCAGCTGGCAAAACAGACGAAACGTTCTTACGAAAAAGTATTTAATAAGCAAGTGACTATGGGTATTGTAGGTGCGGGAAATCATGATTATGATGCAGATTATGTGTTTGCGACCAGAGATACTTTATGGAGAGAAGAACATCTGCACCATTATAAGCCAACAGATTTCGATTGTATTATTTTGGATGAAGCACATCATTCTGCTGCAGATACTTACCAGCGAATCATGAACTACTTTACACCAAAGCTATGGCTTGGTATGACCGCGACTCCGGATAAGCGAGATGACAATATAGAAGGTCGGAATATCTATGAAATCTTTCATTATCAGATTGCTTATGAGATTCGTCTGCAGCAGGCTATGGAAGAAAATATGTTGTGTCCATTTCACTACTTTGGTATCAGTGATTTATCCATGATTGGTGATGGGAAAGGCAGGAATAAGACAATTACAACAGAAGATTTCAATCTTCTTACCAGTGATGAACGAGTAAAACACATCATAGAGCAGGCAAACTATTTTGGATACAGTGGGGATCGTGTAAAGGGATTGATCTTCTGCAGTCGTATTGCAGAATCAAGAGAGTTGTCGGACAAGTTCAATAAGATGATTAATCCGGATACTGGGAAGTATTTTAGAACCATTGCCTTAAATGGTGATGCCGATGAAAATGAGCGAGCAGAAGCATTTGAACGGTTGGCGATGGATGAAGCGGATGCCACAGATGATATTCAGCCGTTGGATTATATTTTTTCTGTTGAGATTTTGAATGAGGGTGTGGATATTATCGAGGTGAATCAGGTGATTATGCTCCGACCAACCCAGTCTCCGATTGTCTTTATACAGCAGCTTGGCCGTGGGCTTCGTAAGGCAGATGGGAAAGAATTTGTTGTAATTCTCGATTTCATTGGTAATTACGAGAAGAACTTTATGATTCCGATTGCCCTTTCTGGTGACCGTACATATAATCCGGATACAATTCGGAAGTACGTGATTAGTGGGAATAGTACGATTCCGGGGGCTTCCACGGTTCATTTCGATGCTGTTGCAAAGGAAAAAATCTTCCGATCCATTGATAAGATTCGTGGAATGAAAGCAATTATTAAAGATAGTTATATCTCATTAAAAAACAGATTGGGACGAGTTCCATATCTCATGGATTTTTACGAAAATGATGAGATTGATCCCCTGGTAATTATCAGAGAGTATAAAACTTATCAGGATTTTTTAGTTTCGGTTGAAAAGGAATGCTATAGAGAAAAGATTACGGACCAGGAAAAGCTCACATTAGAGTATTTATCCAAAACGGTTCTCAGCGGGGTTAGACCATATGAATTGGAGATATTACAACGCTTATTTAAGTCAGATCGGATTTCAATAGCAGAATTAACTAATGAATTAAAAAATGCCTATTTACATTCTTTTGATGAAGCTTCCCTTGAAAATGCGATTCAGGTATTAGAGGGACGGTTTGTAAGCAAAGAAGCTGAGTATCAAAAATACAAGAAAATAGATATTATTGGTGACCATGACGCAAAGTTTATCCGTAGAATGGAGAGTTATGCGAAAAGACTCCAACACAGGGAGTTCTATAAGCAGATAGATGATCTGATTTCTGTTGGACTTAGGAGATATCAGGATAAATTTGCTGAAAAACAGGCTGCCGATAGTCCTTTTGTACTTTATGAAAAGTATTCCAGAAGAGATGTCAGTTTGCTGATGAACTGTGGGCGGGATCTTTCATCCATTATGTATGGAATGAAACGTATTGGAGATGATGTTTTCATTTTCATTACTTATCATAAGGTCGGAGCAGAGAGTGAAGAGTTACAGTATGCAGAAGGAAAACCGGATTACGCCGATGCATTTACAGATAGTATGATCTTTCGATGGGATTCTCAGATTGGTAAGGGACCGGAAAGCAGCTATATGCAGGATGTTATGGGAGCGAAGAGAAAGCATTTAATGGTCAAAAAAAGTGATGCAGAAACAAGCTTTTACTATATGGGAACTTGTGACATCCTATCAGCAGTAGGTGATAAAAAGATGGATAACAACGGAAAGATGAAGGACATCACGAAGGTTACCATGAAAATGCATCAACCAGTTAGAGAAGATCTGCTGAAATATTTGGAGAGCAATTTGTTAAATGAGGAGGACAAGGCTGTATGAAAACCATAAGAGTCGTTGCAGCTGTTATTTGCGATAGTTTTGAGACCAAATCAAAGATATTTGCCACGGCCAGAGGATATGGAGAACTAAAAGGCGGTTGGGAATTTCCCGGCGGTAAAGTGGAGCCAGGAGAAACATCGCAGCAGGCTCTGAAACGAGAAATTATGGAAGAGCTTAACACCGAAATAGAAGTTGGTGAGTTGATTGATACCATTGAATATGATTATCCGACGTTTCATCTCTCTATGGATTGCTTCTGGGCGAAAGTGAGTGCAGGGGAGTTGGAACTCAAAGAAGCGGAAGCTGCGAAGTGGCTGACAAAAAATGAATTAGATAGTGTAGCGTGGCTACCAGCTGATATTACGCTAATTGGGAAGATTAAAGAGTGTATGAGCATCTGATTGTATTTTATCTCAGAAATAACGGTGAAGTGTATGATCTATATAGTAAAAAGAATCGATGAAGACCTGGACTTCGGATGCGAAGAACGAGCTGAGGGAGTACCTGTCATGGCGGTGGTCACACTTATGAATTCTTCAGGTGAAGAGTTAATAGTAAAATCAGAAGATGCCATGCTCTATGAGCGTAGTATCAACGAAGGTGACAAGGTCTATTTTGACGAAGAGAATAACTTAGAAAAAATATAAGAGAGGACTGACCTAAATGGTTTTATTGAGGATAGTTATCACTGAGCGAAAGGAAGTATGAAAATGGATTCCACAATTGATTACTACAACCTTAATGCAGAAAGTTTCATAGAGAATACACAGAATGTTGATATGCATCTGGCCCAGGATCGATTCCTGCAATTATTGAATGAAACTGCATCGATTCTAGATTTCGGCTGTGGTTCCGGTCGTGACACCAGATATTTTCTGGATAAAGGATACCAGGTTACAGCAACGGACGGATCAGCAGAAATTTGTCGTTTAGCGAGTGAATTTACGGGAATCGAAGTGAAACATATGCTTTTCCAGGAACTTGGTGAGATCAATTCCTATGATGGTATATGGGCCTGTTCATCCATCCTCCATTTGCCCAAAAACGAATTATTATCGGTTATACGAAAGATGTGTGTGGCATTAAAGGGATCTGGAATTATTTATACATCCTTTAAATATGGTGATTTTGAAGGGGAACGCAACGGTCGACACTTTACAGATTTTACAGAAGATAGTTTTCAGGATTTTATTAAGGAAGTACCGGAAATAAGGATTGTTGAAAACTGGATTACCGGTGACGTCAGACCGGGAAGGGGAGAGGAAAAATGGCTCAATCTGATATTGCAGAAAATCTGAGGAATACATCAGAGGCGGAGCGGATGACGCAGGAAATCTGGTCCACAGATGTGATGACGGGTGGAAGCGATCGCAGGATGCAGCTGTACTATCAGCTGATTCAAAGCTTAAAAAAGGCGGACAGCGTTGATATCATTGTCTCTTTTTTGATGGAATCCGGTGTGAAGATGCTTCTCGATGAGTTGGATAATGCCTTAAAAAGAGGTGCCAAAATCAGAATCCTTACCGGCAATTATTTAGGAATTACCCAACCGTCTGCCCTATATCTTCTCAAGAAAAAACTCGGTTCCAGAGTCGATATGCGTTTCTATAATGAGAAGGATAGATCTTTTCATCCGAAGTCATATATTTTTCATTATGGAGGATATAGCGATATCTATATTGGTTCATCGAATATTTCCAGAAGTGCACTGACTTCCGGTATTGAGTGGAATTATCGTTTTAGCAGCGTTTCTGACCCGAAGAATTACGAGAAGTTTTATCAGGCCTTTGAGGAATTATTTAAACATCATTCAATTATCATTGATGATGAGGAATTGAAACGATACTCTCAAACCTGGCATCGCCCGGCTGTGGCAAAAGATTTGGAAAGGTATGAGTATTCTCATCAGAACGAGGAAAATGAGCCAGAAGATACGAAGGTTCGATTGCTGTACGAGCCGCGAGGTGCCCAGATTGAAGCTCTTTGTGCTTTAGAGGATACCAGAGCAGAAGGGGCAAAAAGAGCATTGGTGCAGGCTGCAACTGGTGTGGGTAAGACATATTTGGCGGCATTTGATTCCAAAAGTTATGAACGGGTTTTATTTGTTGCTCATAGGGAAGAAATTCTGAAACAAGCTGCCGTTTCCTTTCGGAATGTCAGGAATTCAGAGGATTATGGTTTTTTTACAGGGGAAGAAAAGAGTACAGACAAGTCTGTTATTTTTGCTTCTGTAGCAACATTAGGAAGAAGTGAGTATCTTTCAGAAAAGTATTTTGCTCCGGACTATTTTCAATATCTGGTGATTGATGAGTTTCACCACGCAGTAAATGAGCAGTATCAAAGAATCGTTAAGTATTTTAAGCCACAGTTTTTACTCGGTCTGACTGCCACACCGGAGCGTATGGATGGCAGAAATATCTATGAAATCTGTGATTATAATGTTCCTTATGAAATCTCATTGAAAGATGCTATTAATAAAGGAATGCTGGTGCCGTTTCATTATTATGGCATTTATGATGATACGGATTATTCGGGTCTGCATTTGATCAGGGGCCGATATGATGAAAAAGAGCTGAACGAAACATATATAGGAAATGTACATCGTCACGACTTGATATACAAGTATTATTGCAAATATGGATCGAAAAAAGCTCTGGGATTTTGTTGCTCCAGAGCACATGCGGAGGAAATGGCAAAGGAATTCTGTGAAAGAGGGATTCCTTCCGTAGCTGTTTACAGTAATGCAAATGGGACATATTCCGAAGAAAGAGGAAAAGCGATTGAAAAACTAAAAAGTGGAGAAATCAGAGTGATTTTCTCTGTGGATATGTTTAACGAAGGAGTAGATATTACATCGGTAGACATGGTTATGTTTTTACGGCCCACGGAATCTCCGATTGTGTTTTTACAACAGCTTGGTCGTGGACTTCGACGCAGCAAAGGAAAGGAATACCTTAACGTACTGGATTTTATCGGCAACTACGAAAAGGCAGGGCGTGTGAGATTCTTACTGACAGGCAGAACACTGGGAAAAAATGAATACTATAATCCGGCGGATCGATCTGCGTTCCCAGATGATTGTTTGATTGATTTTGATATGAAACTGATCGATCTTTTTTCTGAGATGGATAAAAAACATCTAAAGGTAAGAGATCAGATTAGAAATGAGTACTATCGCGTAAAGGAACTCCTTGGTAGAATTCCATCCAGAATGGATTTGTTTACATATATGGATGATGATATTTATCGTGTGGCGATTGCTCATTCGAAGGATAATCCTTTTAAGAGGTATCTGGATTTCCGGAATGAATTGGGAGAACTTACAGAAGAGGAGAATCTTCTTTATAGTGGAATTGGAAGAGAGTTTATCAATCTAATTGAAAATACAAATATGTCAAAGGTATATAAGATGCCTGTTTTGATGGCATTTTATAATCACGGAAATATTCGTAGCCAGGTTTCTGAGGAAGAATTGTTGGATAGCTGGAAAGAATTCTTTTCTACAGGTACCAATTGGAAGGATTTGGATACAGGTATTACTTACGAAAAATACTGTAGTATTTCAGATAAGGAGCATATTAAAAAGATACTTCAGATGCCCGTACATTTTCTACAAGAGTCAGGAAAAGGTTTCTTTGTAAAGAAAGAAGGAACGGCATTGGCACTTAAGGAGGATTTGGCAGATGTTATTCTTCAGCCTGCTTTTGGGGAGCAGATGAAGGATGTGATAGAATATCGTGCAATGGATTATTATCGCAGGAGATATGAAGAAAAACGATAATATTGTGAGGACCCGATGAGAAATTCAAAGAAATAAAGAATAAAGCAGGTGAAATATGTTGTATAAAGATAAGATAGTCGTTATTACAGGAGGAGCGCATGGTATCGGAAAAGCTACAAAAGAAGCCTTTGAAGCGGAAGGGGCGATTGTAGAAGTAATCGATATTGTTGATGGAGAGCACTATGTTGGCGATATCAGTAAGAAGAAAACGCTTGAATCATTTGCCGGGTATGTCATAGATAAGCATGGACAAGTAGATTATCTGATTAATAATGCATTGCCTATTATGCGCGGAATAGAGCAGTGTTCCTATGAAGAGTTTGAATACGCTATGGCAGTGGGAGTGACAGCACCGTTCTATTTGTCAAAGCTTTTTTATGAGCATTTTGCAGATGGAGCTTGTATTATTAATATGTCATCTTCCAGGGATAGAATGAGCCAGCCACAGACAGAAAGTTACACCGCGGCGAAAGGTGGAATAGCAGCATTAACGCATGCACTTGCGGTGAGTCTTGCCGGGAAAGTCAGAGTAAATTCCATTTCTCCCGGATGGATTGAAACCGGTGACATAGTCTATGAAGGTCCGGACGCTGTCCAACAGCTTGTAGGAAGAGTAGGTAATCCAACAGACATTACAAATATGATTTTGTTCTTGTGCTCCGATAAGGCAGGATTCATTATTGGAGAGAATATTTGCATAGATGGTGGTATGACAAAACAAATGATATACCATGATGAGCATGGTTGGAAATATGAAGGATGAATTATTGTTTTTATCAGAGAATCTTAAAGTCTGATAAAACATTTGCCCTTATTCATGATAAAAATGGTTTTGAGGTGACATACCATGGCTTCATTTGATCAGAAGCTCCGTACCCTACGCCTGA
>ERZ1643249.1731-NODE-1731-length-21442-cov-5.211203_pt1 | contig 21442 bp, 23 predicted proteins | sample MGYA00579263_ERZ1643249 | MGnify/ENA primary metagenome ERZ1643249 (study PRJEB29033, sample SAMEA4952264) | chicken gut metagenome | biome: Broiler Chicken; feature: Gastrointestinal Tract; material: Caecum | place: Ireland | collected 2018 | study: Broiler... | reverse complement strand
TGGGATAATATTGGTACAAATTTGGCAAGTATAATTTTAGCTGAAAAAACAGAAAATCCAGATGTTATAGCAAAAAATAGTAATCTATGGAGTAATCTTTTTAAAGAAGTGTATATAAATGGGTATTTATTAAAAAGAAAGTAATATGTTTCTTACTTGTTAAACATTTAAATAATCCATTGCATAGTTAATCTAAACAGTGGATTATTTTATTTTCTATATCTTGAATATTATAAATCGTATCCAAAACATCGAATGTTTCTTCAAGATTGTTTTTAGCACTGTTCCACCCACAACCGTCAGTAAACCAGATAAATGTTACTCCATCTATTGTTGCGACTTCTTGTGCAAGTGTTTTATAACTTCTTGCTGTTTCGTTTAATTTTGAGCCTCCACTAGCATAGAAGTTAGTTTCAATTACATAAATTTGTTTATCTGTTTTGATTACAAAATCAAAACGTTTTTCCATTTTACCCTGATTAGAAATTGCCGACAAATTTACATTCCATTTTTGCTCAATTTCATGGATATACATTTCTTTAAAGTAATTTTGCCCCTTAACGAAGCCTGCTTTTTGAATATAACTTTCAACAAGATTTTCCATTAAATGCCCGCCACGATTTTTACGAGCATTAGAATCTAACCCTGTTTCAACACCTGTTGCATAATCTACTAAATTATTTACAATATGGTTTTGTAGCAAATCAAAAAGTTTCGTTTTTCTCATAAACATTTTATATTCTTCAATAGAATAATTCATTTTCTTGAATAGAAAATTATATTCTCCATCCTTATCTATTGTATAAATTTCATTAGCTCTTACAGCTAAAAGCAAAGGGATACATTTTAGGGTTTCTGGGTATTTTTTTATAATATTTTCAAACTCTTGTTCAATATTTTTTGAACCAACTAAAGAGTTTAAAATATTTAACTCAACTTTTAAGTTATCTATATTTTTAGTAATTTTATCAAAATCTGCATAATAGCCATAATCTGCAATACAAGGTCTAAAAGTAGATAACCATTCTTTAAAATTTCTAGTCATAATTCCTCACTAAAACTTCTGTAATTTTACCTCTACCATTAGCATTAGCGTTTACTGCCCTAGAAGCAAAAACTTTTTTTATGTCATAATTAGCATATAATTCATTTACTAATTTGGTATCAGAATTAGATAGCATAAATTTTACACCCTTTGAATCTAATTCATCACAGACTTCTCTCAGCTTAAACTGCATATCAATGTCAAAACCATCCTTTGTATATGAAGTAAAACTGGATGTCTCATTTAATGGAACATAAGGAGGGTCAAAATAGACAAAATCACCTTTTTTGACTTTCTCTAAAATCGCTGAGAAATCTGCACATTTAATTTCTGAATCTTTAAGTAATTTTGAACAGTTTATCAAATTATCAGCATCAACAATTCTTGGATTTTTATAGTTTCCAAAAGGAACGTTAAATTGTCCTTGAGAATTTACTCTGTATAATCCGTTAAAACAAGTCCTATTTAAGTAAATAAAACGACTTGCTTTTTCTACATTTGAAAGTGTTGAATATTTTTCAGTTCTATCTAAATTTCTTATTTCTAAAAAATATTCTTTTGATACTTCATGCTTATTCAGATCTGAAATTAATTCATAAACATTATCTCGAACTGTTAAATATAAATTTATCAGCTCCTCGTTCATATCTGAAATATAACCATTTTGTGGTTGCAGTTCAAAAAACAGAGCTCCGCCACCGATAAAAGGTTCAAAATATCTGTTGTATGACTTTGGCATATTTTTAAGAAGTTCAAACATTAGCTGACGTTTCCCGCCAACCCATTTAACAATTGGATATGTTTCATTTTTCAATTGCTTTAAAGCTACTGCCATGCTCTGTTTTTCCTTGAAAATGCTTGCTCAAATCTTTTAATTGAAAGATCTAAGTATTCCTTTTCTAAATCAATTCCAATAAATCTTCTTCCCAATTCTAAAGCCATTATACCAGTTGTTGAGCTTCCTGTAAAAGGGTCTAAAATTAAATCATCTTTATTTGTGGAAGCTAGAATTATCCGCTTTAACAATTCTAAAGGTTTTTGTGTTGGGTGTTTTCCAAATTCTTTTTCATAACTTTTCGGAGTTCCTATTGCCCAAACAGAACGCATTTGTTTTTCTGGCTTTTTAATAAAATCTTCACTCCAATTACCATTTTTCATAAGTTCATAATTGAACGTATGTTTTTCATTATTATCGATTTTTGCCCACAAAAGTGTTTCATGGCTTGCTGTAAAATACCTGCAAGACATATTCGGCGAAGCATTTGGCTTAAACCAACAAATATCATTTAAAATTTTAAATCTGCTTTTTTGTAAGGCAAAACCACAAGCATAAATAGAATGATAAGTTCCCGAAATCCACATTGTTCCGTTAGGTTTCAAAACTCTTTTGCAGGCTTTTATCCAAGTGTTGTGGAATTCAAAATCCTCATCAATCCCTTTACTCTCATCCCATTTGCCTTTATTGACTGAAACAACCTTTCCAGATTGGCATGTAATGCCACCATTAGATAACATATAAGGAGGATCAGCAAAAATCATATCAACGGATTGAGGAGTTGCACGGTTTAGAATTTCAATACAATCCCCTAAAAATAAGGTTATATTATCCGTTTCATAATACTTTTGCATGAGTTAATTATAATATAAAAATTTTTTCTTTGTCCTGTTTCGGACAATTTTTGAAATAGACTTGATATTCTGAAGAAATGAGTCCCGTATCAAACTACATGTACAAAATAGTCAAACCAAGTGTTATTTTACATTTGTTAAACTGCATAACACTTCAAATTCACAACTGTTTGAGATTCTAGGCAAAATATCTAGAGGAAGTTTACATCGTTGGTATTCAATGCTAAACGGTACAGAAGATTACACAAAGCTTTTACCTCAGTACCAATATTCAAGCGTAAATGAATATCGAACAATTTTGAATGATGAAGAAATCAAAATATTTATGGGTTTGCTTTTGCACCCAAATAGAATTTCAATAGGAAAAGCAATTGCACTTACAAAATATAAATTAAAAGAACAAGGTCAGAGTTTTATCCCGGCGGATATAACTTTTCGAAGATATGCAAAATGGTTTAAGGATAATAATTACAACAAATGGATTCTTGCTCGTGACGGAGAAAAAGCACTTTCTGATAAAGTAGAGCCATATATAAAGCGTGATGCAAGTTTGCTTGAGGTCGGTGATATTCTTGTCGCAGATGGGCATAAACTTGCCTTTCAAGTAATTAATCCATTTACGGGTAAACCATGTCGAGCGACATTAGCCGGTTTTTTGGACTGGAAATCAACAGCATTAGTTGGTTATGAAATAATGCTTGAAGAAAATACGCAATGCATAGCTTCGGCTCTAAGGAACGCAATAATCAATCTTGATATGATTCCCAAAGTTGTGTATCAAGATAACGGCAGAGCATTTAGAGCAAAATATTTTACTGATGATAAAAGCTTTACTGAATTAGGATTTCAAGGTCTTTATTCAAAATTAGGAATTGAAACAGTTTTTGCAAGGTCATATAATGCCAGAGCAAAAGTTATTGAAAGATTTTTCAAAGAGTTTCAGGAAGGTTTTGAAAAATTATTACCAAGTTATATAGGTTCATCAATAAATAAGAAACCTGCCTATATGCTGCGGAATGAAAAGTTTCACAAACAACTACATAATAATTATATTCCGACGACTGAAAAAACAATAAAGATGATTGATATGTGGTTGAGTTTTAAAAATTTTCAACCCTGTCCGAATGCTCAGGATAAAACAATCGCTGAAGTTTTATCAGAACGAAAAAGATGGAGTATCGATATAAATATACTTGACGATTTAATGCTTGCAGCAGAAGTCAAAACAATTCAAAGGAACGGAATCAGGTTTTTGAATTGTGATTATTTTGATGAAAGATTATACGGATTTAAGAACAAAGTCTTAATAAAATACAACCTGATTGATTTAACCAAAATAAAAGTATTTAAATCGAAAGGTGAATACTTATGCACGGCAGAACGAGTAACGGAAACTCATCCAATGGCAAAAATCTTAGGAGATGTCAAAGATTTTGAGGACTACAAGCAGAAAATTGTTAAGCAACAACAGCTACGAAAGAAAACAATTAATTCTGTAAAACAGTATTTAAGTAATGAAGATGTGAAATTTATTGAGCAAAAAATGAATGAGCCAAATGAAATTGAATTCAAATCTCGTTCAAATGCCGTTCAAACATTATTTAAAAATAATTCAGAAAAATATGAATACCTGATAAAAAATGATCCAACTAATTCTTGGATAACAGAATTCAAAAATACAAAGGAGTATAAGCTATTGTATGAATAAAATTTTTGTAAAAACGCGAAATGTTAAAAATTTTATCGGACTTGTTGAAAATTTAATCAACAAACCAAAGAATATTCCTAAAATGGGACTTGTTTATGGTGAGCCGGGACTTGGAAAATCTCAAACGGCTTTATGACTTGCGTGTAAATATGACGGAATTTATTTAAGAGCAACGAACTTGATGACAGGTCGGTGGCTGTTAGAACAGTTAGTCAAAGAATTAGATCAAATCCCAAGATATTTAACTTCCGATAATTTTAATATTGTTGTAAAAAAGCTAAAGAAAAATCCGCAAGTTATTTTCATTGATGAAATTGATTATCTAATAAATAATTACAAAACCATTGAAACTCTCCGAGATATTCACGATGAAACCGTATGCCTAATAATTTTATCGAAATGGGCTTGGCTCACAGAAAACTTGAACGCTACAAGCATTTATATGACAGGTTTAGCGAGATTGTAAAATTTGAAACTTTTGGGATAAATGATTTATCTCAAATTATTAACCAGTTATCAGAAGTCACATTTACACCCGATGCGATTGAGTATATTCATAGAAAATACAACAGGTTTAGGTTAATCGTTCAGTTAGTAAACCAAATGGAAATATTTGCCAAAGATAATAATTTAACCGAGATTAATTTGGAGGTAATTCAACATATATTATGAATATTGAAAAATTAGCAAAAAGATTAAAAGAATTTAGCCTTGATGAAATCGAAATGATTGCAGAGTGTGATTGCAAAACAGAGCTTGAACAGCTTTTGAATGAGGGTAAAATAGCTTTTGAACAAGGTTTATATAAATATGTAGAAATTTTTAAAGAGAAAACTTTTGAATTGTACCCAAAACCAGAATTAAAAATAAACAAAAAGGTTTTATTTCAAGATATTGCATTGAGCTACATTGCAAATAAAAAGTTAACAAAGAATACTCTTAAGGGTTACAAATCACAACTAAAATATAATATTCTGCCGTATTTTGGCGATATTCAAGTTAATAAAATCACGTATGAAATGATTGTTGATTTTATGCAGAAAATGAAAGAAAAATACAAACCTAAAACTGCAAGCAATGGCGTGACATTACTCGGAAGTATTTTAAAATATGTATTTGAACAAGGCTTAATTAAACATAACCCTTACTATGGTGTAAAAAATTCAATGTGTAGATAGGAGTTAATATGACAAGAATGAAATTTTATAAACAAGCGAGAACTATGTATATTGAGAAAAATATACCAATTGATGTTATTTCTCAAAGTCTTCATATTTCCAGAAGAGCTTTGTTTTACTGGAAAAAGAAGTACGAATGGGATAAAACATACTTTGAGCAAAAGCATAATAAAGAAATTTTTAATCAGGAACTATTAGAATTTACTAAAAAATTTATGAACAAACTTTCTAAAGATATAGATAACCATATACCGTCTTCACAAGCAGAAGTTTATTCCTTTTTGAATATTTTAAAAAATACTCCTATAAGTAAACAATTTAAAATTTCGAAAACTAAACAAAAGCAACAGAAAGTAAAAGATTTATTTACTCCGGAATATATAAAATATATTGAAAAATACATTTTAGGAATTCATTAGTTTTGCGTCCATATTTGTCGCAGTCGTAATTTATTATGTCTGTACAAATACAAAGGAGGCTAAAATATGGACGAAATAAAATTACAAATTAAAGGCAGAGAGCAAGACGCTTACACAATTCATTATTCTTGTAGCGGATTTTATAACGGAGGAGCTTATGCTCCTGCAATATGCTCTATTGCAGCAGTTAATTATGGGACAAGAGAGTTGTACACTTTTGCTCTGAATAATTACCTTATACAGGGTAAATCTCTGATAGAAAGTGAACAGCTAATGCTTAAAGATTTTGTTGATTTTTATCAAAATTTAAGTAATCCGATATTTGTTCACTGGAATATGGACGGACTGGAATATGGATTTAATGCAATTCGCGCCCGAGCAGAAAACTTTGGCTTGTGTGATTTTAATTTAACTAAAATAAAAGATTACAATTTAAGCGCAGTATTTCATACAAATCTCATAACAAGCCTTGAACAAAACAATTGTAAGCGTATTACCGTTCTCTATGGCAGAGATGAGGCGATTTGCTTTAACAAACGCGCGTTTGAAACAGTTACAATGTCCACCGAAGGCAAGGCATTAGGTTTAGTTGATTTATTTGAAAAATATATTTCAAATAACCTTGCCGAAGATGATGACATTTACTGTTAAAAAGCTTAGAAAAAGCCGCAAAAAGAAGATGTCCGATAAAATTATCGGACAGAACTTCACGAAACTTTCTTATTATAGTAACGTTTCAAAACTATTTATTGTATGGTAATATTATAAATTATTTAGTTTTTTTGTCAATAAGGGATTAAAAATGGTTAAAATATTGGGTCTTGATATTGGTATTTCATCAGTCGGGTATTCCGTAATTGAATTGGACGAAAATAAATTTAACGGCAAATTTCTGGCATTAGGTGCAAGGATATTTACTGCAGCAGAACAGCCTAAAACAGGCGCCTCACTTGCTGCACCAAGAAGAGAGGCAAGAAGCGCAAGAAGGAGGTTGTCCAGACGAAGCTGCCGCCTGTATAACATAAGAAGATTATTATTAGAAAAACAATTTATTACACAGACAGAAATTGCCGAAATCTATGATACACACGAACAATTAACAGATGTCTGGGATTTAAGAAAAGAAGCTCTAAACAGAAAACTTGATAATAAAGAGCTGTATAGAATACTTATGCATATTGCAAAACGCAGAGGTTTTAAGTCTGTTAGAAAATCCGAAGAAGCAAAAAGGGAAGGTGAATTATTAAAATCTATAGCAGAAACAACGGAAGAATTTAAACAAGGCAAATACAGAACCATTGGTGAAATGTTTGCACTTAAATATACAAATGGCGAGGCAAAACGCAATAAATCCGGCAATTACAACAAATCCATTGCAAGAGATTTACTAAGGCAAGAAATTGAAATAATATTTGAAATGCAGCGCAAACTGGGCTCAACAATCGCAAATAATGAAATCGAAAAAGGCTATAAAGAGATAGCTTTTTATCAACGGCCCCTGAAAACCATCGAGATAAAAACACCCTGTCCTTTTGAGCCGGAAGAAAAAAGAGCACCGAAATGTGCTTATACATCGGAAAAATTTAGCGCCTTAAACAAACTTGTGAACCTGCGCTTAATAAACGATTTGGGCGATACCAGATTTTTAGCTTCCGCAGAAATAAAAGATGCAGTCCGATTGGCAAATAAACTATCAAAAGTAACATATAAACAATTGCGAAAAGAACTATATCTGGACGATGAGATCAGGTTTTTAAACTTAAATTACACAAAAACAGACTCCAAGGGTCAACAAGTCGACCCGGAAACGGCAGTATTGATTGAATTCAAAAACTATCACTCAATTAGAAAAGCACTGGAGTGCAATGGAAATTTAGGGAAAATATATTTCGATTCCATAAAAGATGATGAAGACTTTTTTGACAACATAGCTTATGTATTAACCTGTGAAAAAACAGATGAAAGCATTGAAGAAAAGCTGAAAGAATACGGCTATAGCGCAGGAGTTATAGATAGCATAAAAGAGCTTTCTATGAGTAAAACTTCCCATCTTTCGCTAAAAGCAATGAAAAAACTGATTCCATATATGCTGGACGGTAAAAAATATACAGAAGCCTGCGAACTTGCCGGTTATAAAACCGAAAATCAAAATACGGCAAAACAGTCATTACTGCCGGCACTCAGCCAGGAAGAGCTTACTGTAAACCCGGTTGTAAACAGGGCAATTTCTCAAATCAGAAAGGTCGTTAATGCTTTAATCAAAAAATATGGAATACTGGATTCAATCATTATAGAAATGTCAAGAGATTTATCAAAAACAGCGACAGAAAGACGCAATATTCAAAAATTACAGGAAGAATTTAAATCAGAAAAAGAAAAGGCGCGCCAGAGATGTCTTGAAAACGGATTAAACCCTGATTTTCCCAAAAGCAATTTATTAAAGTTCAGACTATGGGAAGAACAGGGTGGTTTCTGTGTATATTCAGGCAAACATATTGACCCTAAAAGACTGTCCGAGCAGGATTATGTTGATATTGACCATATTATTCCGTATTCAAGAAGCTTTGACGACAGTTTAAATAACAAAGTTCTTTGTCTGACTGATGAAAACAGGCAAAAGAGCAATAAAATACCTTATGAATATATTGGTGAAGATAAATGGTATGATTTTGTACAGCGTGTAAAATCTTACCATCTAAAGCAACCAAAGGTTAATCGCTTAACTAAGAAAAAATACGAACAAGAGGGATTTAAATCAAGAAATTTAAACGATACAAGATATATTGCCAAATTTGTCAAAGACTATATAAAAGAAAATCTTGATTTTGGCAATAATTTAAAGGTAGAAACAAGAAACGGCTCACTTACCGCTTTTTTGCGTAATCAATGGGGACTTATAAAAAACAGAGATGAAAGCGACAAACATCATGCGCAGGATGCAGCAGTAATTGCCTGTTCTACACAGGGAATGGTTAAATTTTTGTCCACAGTTTCGGCAAAACTTGAAAATTATGATTATTCAAAAGATAAAAAACCCCGTTTCAAAAGACCCTGGGAAACTTTCAATCAGGATTTAGAGTACGAACTGAGCCGCGTTTTTGTCTCAAGAGCAGCAAAAAAGTCTTTCAGGGGCGAACTTCATGATGCAACCATAAGAAGTGTAAAGCACCTTGACAAAGGCTTTACTACCGTGAAGAAACCTATTGAGCAGATTGATTTAAAAACATTAGAGCAAATGTTTGATAAAGAAAGAAACTATAAAATATACAATCTCTTAAAAGAAAGACTGGAGCAGAATAACAATAATCCTCAAAAAGCTTTTCAAGAGCCGGTATATATGCCGCTTTCAAAAGAAAAAGAAGCAAAAGGACAAAAGCCCCACAGAATAAAATCCATAAAAATAAAAGACACTGGTACATCAGGCGTTCTTGTAAGAGGCGGTCTTGCCAAAAATGCCTCTATGCCGAGAGTGGATGTTTTTACTAAAAAAAAAAAAAAAGGTAAAAACGAATATTTTCTTGTTCCGATATATGTATCTGATTTTGGAAAAGAACTGCCAAATAAAGCTATTACAAGCAAAAAAGACTGCTGGCTGGAGATAAACGATGAATACACATTCTGTTTCAGCTTATTTCCGGATACTCTTATTGCTATTAATCCGACAGGCAAACCTGAAGATGAGTTTTTAGGGTATTACAAAAAATGTAATATCAGCAACGGTGCAATAATCCTTGATTCTCATGACAGAAGCATTAAAGAAAAAGGCTTTGGTTCAAAAAAACTTGTATACATAAAAAAATATCAGGTTGACATACTGGGCGATTACCATGAAGTAAAACAAGAAAAAAGACTTGGAATAAAACCAAAACAAAAAGGTCAACAAAAAGATGGGGTATAAAACACTTTTATTCAGCACCCCTTGTAAATTAAGAGTAAAAAATTCACAGCTTTTATGCAGTTATGAGCAAAAAGATGAGAATTTTACAATTCCTCTTGAAGATATTTCAACTATTTTGCTTGATTGTATGCAAATAGAGATAACGAATTACCTCATAACAAAATGCGGCGAGTATAATATTACTTTGTTTTCCTGCAATCAAAAACATCAGCCAAATGTTGTACTGACTCCGTTTTATCAACACAGCAGAAATACAAAAATAGCTATTAATCATATAAACATGTCGGAACCGCTAAAAAAAAGATTGTGGCAGAAAATTATTAAACAAAAGATTAAAAACCAGTCGGATGTTTTAAAAATCTTGTTTAATAACGATGAGCTTGACATCTACCATGACAAAGTAAAATCAGGCGATACAACAAATATTGAGGCGCAAGCATCAAAAAAATACTGGGCTATACTGTTTGACAATTTTAAACGTCATTCTGATTCAAAACATAATGCAGCACTGGATTACGGCTATGCAATAATAAGAGGCACTATCTCAAAATTTGTTGCGTCCGGCGGTCTTATACCCTGTCTGGGTGTTCATCACTGCAATGAACTAAACCCATTTAATCTCGTTGAAGATTTAATAGAGCCCTTCCGGCCGTTTGTTGATTTGCTCGTTTCAAATATGAAAACACTTGAAGAACAAGAACTGACAAGAGAAGATAAGGGTTATTTGTTAAATATATTAAATATGCAATGCCGGTATAAAGACGGGCAAATCACAATCCAAAATGCCTGCGAGAAAGTTTGTCAATCTTTTGCAAAATGCATTGAACAAAATGACAGCAGCACATTAATACTTCCTGAATTTATTGAGGCAAGATGAGCGTAAAAGGTGATGATATATTTATGAGATTGTTTGTTTTTTTTGATCTCCCCGTGGCAAAAAAAGAACAGCGAAAAATTGCAACAAGATTTAGAAAAGAATTGGTAAATGAAGGTTTTGTAATGCTGCAATTTTCTGTATACTGCCGTACTTGCAGAGGACAGGATATTGTGGAAAGAGAAATACGCCGGATAGAAAAAATTATCCCTCCCGAAGGCAATGTCCGCGTTTTACAGGTAACAGAAAAACAATACGGTAACATGCTTTTACTTACGGGCGAACCCAAAAAAGAAGAAATTTACGGCGCAGTACAACTACTTTTGTTCTGATTTTTTTAACTCAAAAATACCAAACCCCTTGCTCTAAGACTATTTTGGGGTTTGGTATTATACAATAAATAATTTCGAAAGGAAACTATAACGGGCTTTACTGACGCTACAGGAACGCTGGAATTATACAATAAATAATTTCGAAAGGAAACTATAACCTTTATACGGATAAAACACCACTGTACTGTATTATACAATAAATAATTTCGAAAGGAAACTATAACCATTTAATACACCTGTTTTTAAATGCGGAAATTATACAATAAATAATTTCGAAAGGAAACTATAACTTTCATTTTTAATCTTGTAACAATCATTTAATTATACAATAAATAATTTCGAAAGGAAACTATAACGTACATTGCTTGATACGTTTTCATTACCAAATTATACAATAAATAATTTCGAAAGGAAACTATAACTACGATGAGTTATTAAAAGAGGTCAAACAAATTATACAATAAATAATTTCGAAAGGAAACTATAACTGTCAGACATGTATGGAATTACTAAAAATAATTATACAATAAATAATTTCGAAAGGAAACTATAACTATTTTCAATTCACCTTATGATTTTCCAGTATTATACAATAAATAATTTCGAAAGGAAACTATAACGCAACAAGTGTGTGGCAGAAAAAAATGTCAATTATACAATAAATAATTTCGAAAGGAAACTATAACCTTCCACCAAGCCCAGTTTTTACTGTTCTTATTATACAATAAATAATTTCGAAAGGAAACTATAACACAACCCTCAAAAATGGTTTGATAATCTGTATTATACAATAAATAATTTCGAAAGGAAACTATAACTTTGCCAAGCATAGGGTGTGTTTTGTTTGCATTATACAATAAATAATTTCGAAAGGAAACTATAACTTTTTGCAAGCGTTCAATGGTTTGTTTGTAATTATACAATAAATAATTTCGAAAGGAAACTATAACTTTTTTTATAAACATTAGAATAACCACAAGATTATACAATAAATAATTTCGAAAGGAAACTATAACTGTTTTGTTTGCGATAACAAAGTCATATATATTATACAATAAATAATTTCGAAAGGAAACTATAACGCTAACTTTCAAAGCGTTTTGATCGTTTTTATTATACAATAAATAATTTCGAAAGGAAACTATAACTGTATATCTTCAAAATTAAAAACATTTTTGATTATACAATAAATAATTTCGAAAGGAAACTATAACCAGCCTTACATAAAAACCAGATGTAAGAAGATTATACAATAAATAATTTCGAAAGGAAACTATAACCCGGACAAAATTCCTATAATCTCGCTAGATATTATACAATAAATAATTTCGAAAGGAAACTATAACATTATAGGATGAAAGCCATAGACAATTTTATTATACAATAAATAATTTCGAAAGGAAACTATAACATAACATCCATTGTCTTTGTGGCTTCCGCTATTATACAATAAATAATTTCGAAAGGAAACTATAACCTCAATCAGCGGAATACCTTTAAATCCGTGATTATACAATAAATAATTTCGAAAGGAAACTATAACTATATAATCTCACTACATGTCTTTCCGATAATTATACAATAAATAATTTCGAAAGGAAACTATAACAAGTCATTAACCATAAAGCTTCATTCATTATTATTCAATAAATGACGATTGTTTGCAGCAACATTTAATCGAACAAAACGGATATCACAGGTCCTTATGTCCGTATTTGACGCAAATATAATTTATTATACCTATAATAAACCATAAAGGAGACTAGCAATGCATGCCTTAGAAAGAATTAACGAACGATATGGAAATAAATTCACAATTGCTGATATAAATATTATAACCACACTTATTAAAAAAGGTTTATATTTGGAACTTGTTAAAGATTTTGTAAATAGGGATAAAATCACTGTTTTACTTAGATATAACAACACCCCGTTAAAAATAGTGTACTCAAAAGAAAATAAAAGAATTGTTACGGCACTGCCTTTGGATGTGGATGAATATAATATGTATTATGATTTAATACCTGAAATTAATACAGATGGGATTTTGACAGCTAATTACGAATCCGATGTAAACAAAGTAAGGCAGAAATTTGAAGCAGGATTTTGTAATAAAGAAATCCACAGAACTTTTAATTTAGAAGAAAACATAAGAAATAAAACAAAATTTTACATCAGAAACGCTTCCGGCAAATTTGTAATTTTATGGTTTAAAGAGACTAAAAATTCAATATTTTATCAGGTTTATTCGAAAAAATCGCTGCAAAAACGTTTGTGGCACTTTACAATTGAAGGATTTAGGCAACAGGACTCCGTACTATTGGCAAATACTGCTCTGTTATATGCAAAAATTTTCAATTAATCAGTAATTGTCCAAATTTTCTTTTAGATATTTTTTATATTCCTCTTGCAAAGATTTTGGGGCAACAATCTTGCATCCGGTGCCCCACCTGAACACATGCCAGATAATTTCCCTGCTGCCGCTTGCTTTAAAGTTTACAGTGTAAGTTCCGTCGTCGTTCCATTTGCCGGATTGTGTGGGGTGAAAATTGAATTGACTTGCTTCCTGCGACAAATCTTGTGAAAACAAAAGTTCTACCTCCAGAATTTCTCCATGATAAACACCAAACGACAAATTTGTATACTTTTGCAAGTCAAAATCACCTTTGTCAAAGGTTTTATCTGTTAATTTCAGATTCTCAAATTTATGCAAAAGATAATTATAAATCCCATTCCCCTTTGCTTTTTCTCGTGCAACAAGATAAATTTTCTCCCCGTAAATCATTCCTAAAGGTTCAATTAGGCGCTCTTTGTTGTGATAAATGCCCGTAACCATTTTTGAATGCTGAACAGCCTCACGAATAATCTCTAACGTTTCAAGGCTGATTTTGTACTGCGGCATCTGGCGAACAGCATAACCCTCTGTCTGCATATAAAGTTCTATGTTATTTTCTAATGACAGAGAATGCTTTCGATTTAGAGATTTGAGTTTTTCAACGGTTTTACCCAGTTCTTCTTTCATTTCTTTATTGGTTGTTCTGCGTTGACATTGTTCAATATTTGCAATCTCTTTCGGGGTAAATGAAATCAGGTTTGAGATGGAATAATTAATAAATCCCCAGTGTTTTTGCGTGTCATCTGTTTTAATTTCGTCGACTGAGGGGAAAATACAGGTAAGGCTATCTCGCATACGCTCTGCCGTTCTGCGTGATACATTGTACCTTTGTGCAATTTCTGTTATTGTAACTCCTTGAATTTTTGATGACATAAAAATTGCAAGGTCTAAAATATCTGAAATTCTTGAGTATCTTGGCTTATCTAACATGATTTTCTCCATAGCGGATTTATAAATTTATTTTATCTTACGTCCATTTTTGTCGCATCAAACATTTACAGTAAAATTTGCGGACAGATTTTTCGTATTATATATGACAAGGAGCGCAAGCAGCTAATAACCATATATCCGGAAAATATTGCAAGCATTTCACACTTACGCTAAATGACGGCATTATTTCTGTTGCCGCTGGGTGTTTTTTGTGTTTTATTATGGTTGGAAATGCAATACGGAGGTATTTTAAATTGAAAAAGATTTTAATGACTTTTATGCTGGCAGCCGCTTTTTCGGTAGTTTTTGGCGCAGCGTTTGCCGCACAGTACAGTGCCAAAGACAGAGTAAGCGCGGTTGGTGAAAATTTACTTTCTAAAAACGGAATCCCTGCTTCAAACATTAAATTTGAAGTAACTTCAAAAACCGTTGATAACTCGACTTTTGCCTCAGACAGAACGGTAAGTATATCAACAAACGACCTTAAATACGCAGGCAACGACAATGAAACCGCTGCCGTTGTTGCAAATGAACTGGGCCACATAATAGCCGGACACGGCTCCAGAAGCAAGCTTGTATCATCAATTACCGGCAGTACATCTTCAACATCCGACGACCTTGCAAGCGGCTTGGTTGAGAATTATAAAAATACAAAAGAAGAAAAAGAAGCCGATGTGATTGCCGTAAATCTTATGGCGAATGCAGGATATAATCCGCTTGCAGCAATCGTTGTCCTGACAAAACAGACTTCAACATACTGGGATGCAATAGCAGGGCAGCCCGCAAACGCGCAAAGAGCCATGAACATATATGATTATTCGCATTACGCTTATCCTAATTCGGTAAAGTCAGGCTACAGCTGCAATGAATATAAAAACTTCCTCGCATATGCAAACGGCATTCTTGAAGAGAGAAAAGACAATTCAAAAACACAGAAAAAATTAGACAAGGAACTTCAAAAATACAGAAAAAACAGTGTTTCTCAAATTACAAAATTCAAAACCAGAGGCGGTATGTCAGGCTGGGATGCTGTTTATGGGATATTAAACGCACAGTAAACAATTATTATAATGCCGGCAAGCCGCACGCATCGCTGCCGGCATTTTTGTTAATATTTATTTAAAAAGCGGCAGATTCTCCATCATTGTTTTTAGGCGTATTGCCACTCTGGGCATAGGTTCCGCTATTGTAAGAGCCTTCAGGCAGCTGTGGTCCGAAATATCATTTATAAGCCTTGTAACTTCTTCTAATTTTATTCCGCCGGGCACCACGCCGACAGCAGGTATAATCTGAGCAGGATCGAGTACATCTAAATCAAAATGAATAAGAACATTTTTAATACCCTTTGATTCAAGCCAGTCTGTAACAGGTGCGGAAGTTTCACTTACATCATGCGCGTTTATATGTTTCATACCAAATTTTATCTGGCGCTCTTTTATCTCGTCGCGCTCCCAGTCCCTTAAACCTACAAAAAGAATTTTAGAAGGGTCGATACGCGCAGGAAGCAATGAAATAATTTTCTCATCCCCCATGCCTGCAAGCGCAGCTGCTGCCATCGCATGGTAGCCATGATAAGGGTCGCCGGGCAAAGTAATGTCCGGATGTGCATCTATCCAGATTACCGCGGTATCATCACCGTATTTACCCGCAAGATATGTAAAAGGGGCAACGCTCACGGAGCATTCGCCGCCAAGAACTATAATTCTTTCGGGATTTTCATTTTTTAGGATTTCAAGTGCACTTTTTGTTTGCGCGAATATAACATCCCTGTCAAGCACCCCGTCGCACACTTTTCTTTGTGTAATCTCAGTACAGACAGGCACGGTAAGAGTTTTTTGAGCGGCATTATCTGGTGCAAGAAAATTTAAAAGCTCTGCACCGAGATAATATCCTCTCGACGCGTCATCAGCGGGAAGTTCCTTTAAAAGCGAAGAAATATCCGCACCTTGCCACTGGGGATATATCAGCCTGATTGTACGGGGAGCACCTGTCATGACCTAAACCCTATTTTTTAAAAATATCCCAGAAAGAGCCCTGTTTTTCCGGTTTTTCATAAACATAATACACTGTTTCATCATTTAGCTTGACAGTATACCTGGGCAGCCTGCACTCATCAACTATGCCGTCTTTTGTAATACTTGCGACATAATCGCTCGTTGAGAGTTTTTTAATCTCATCAAGAGCCAATTTTTCCTTCAGCAATTGCTTAATAAATTTCTTGTAATTCGTATCATAGTTCATCATAAAAATATTATATCATATTTTAAAATATAACTCAGATTTAATTTTAAAACTGTGCCGCGCGTGTCAAAATCAAACTTTTAAAGTATATCAAAGAGTTAACAGAAAAACTCAAACAGCCTGAAACTGTATTATTTTAGGGCATAATAATTTTTTCAAACAGACACATATAACGTTAAAAAATATTAACTATTACTAACTTACAAATTTAAGTGTAATTTAACATAAAAAACAAGATTAAATTAACTTTAAGATTGAGCTATATTAATTTTATTATTATATAATCTTAACTATTGAAAAATATTTAAATTAAAATATGATTGTTGTATGAATAAATGTGTTATTTATAACAACATATTTAATGAACCTTTTTCTATGCCGATTTGTCCTTTAAGAGCGTATGCTGAAAAAAATAATATTGAGATTATTCAGGAATTTAGAACGCAAATTGGTATTTTTAATAATTTAAATAATGGTTTTTCAAAAATGATATCTTATTTAAAGAATAATAATGAAATAAATAATATTATTTTCTTTAGTACAGGCTGTTTAATTATTTCCTATCAAGAATATTTAAATTTAATGAGTCTTCAAAATATAAATATTCACTTTGTTGAGCAAGAACTAATTCTGGATGATGCTCATAAAGATGAATTACTTGATATGGTTTCTGAAAACTATATTTATAATCTATCGCGCCGAATAGCAATAAATATTGAGTACTATATTTCTCAAGGTCAAATACCTTTTAAGCCTCCGTTTGGATATAAAAAAGCCAGAACTTTAATCTAAGGGCAATACTGAAGTATAATCCAATAAATTTTTATAGAATCAATTAAAGAAATCATTTTGCCAATATTTTCATAAAAATCTTCATTAGATAGTTTTGTAAAAAGTTCCGGATTAGTGAATTTTATTACTAATTTTTCAAGTAATTCGTTTTCATTTTCATAATCTATTCTTTCATAATAAAGCCAATCTAGTTGTTCATAAAACATTGAAAAATCAATTAGAGTTTCCCATAAATTATTTTTATTGTATTCATAATCTAAAAAATCAATAATAGAGGGGCTTTTAAATGTAATACAATAATTTTCGTCTATATTGATAAAAAAACCATCAAGAAAATGAAGGGCATTATTAAATGTTGTGCCGCTCAAGTTTTCTCCAAACATAGTATATAAAGCAGAAACTAATTTTAATCTTTTGAATATAATTCTATTTTACGGACAGTTTTTGAAATATTTTCTCTGTTTACATACTTATAAACACCATCAGCATAAAAATAATAATTTTTAGGAATACTAATCCATTGTATCACAACTTATTTGAGGTTCCGTTTGGTTCCGCAAAAAGTTCCGTTATGGTTCCGTTTTGTGGCAGAAAAATATTTTTTACGGAACTCGTGTTACTTCTTTGATAGTAAAAGTCCTATTTTTGTATTCGGGTGTTATCTTACGGAAATAAGGTTTTAGGGCATTTTATTACAAATTTTTTATATATTTATGAGTATAATAGTCCATAAAATCGGACATACCGGACTTTTCTGTAACCCTAAATTATTTTAAAATTCCTTTACTCAGAGGGGCTTTGAGGCAAGTTTCCTTTTTCTGTATTGTCCTGTTTCTTTACAACAAAAAAAGTACAACCATATCTGCAAATCGCAAAAAAAAAGGAGAAGGTGGGATTCGAACCCACGGTACGCTCGTCACGTACGACGGTTTTCAAGACCGCTCCGATAAACCGCTCCGGCACTTCTCCGATAAAATTATGATATCAAAAAATATTTCTTTGTAAAGTACTATTTTGCTGTCGTGCCTGACATATTTAGCTTCTTAACCACCTTATCGGTAATATCCACGCCGCCGAAGTACATTACGCGGTAATCAACAACGGTTGTGATTTTATTTTCAATCGCAACTGCTTTTATGGCGTTTTCTATCGCTGTGTCAATTTCAATTTCTTTTTTCTCTTTGAATTTTGCGTAAGCTTCTTGTTTTGCGGCAAAAGTTTTTGCCGTTGCTTCTTCAAAGTTTTTCTTTTGAATGGGGGATTCTATCTTTTTAAATTCTTTTTCTTTGTCAAGTAAAAATCTTTGTAATTCGCTTGCTTTATCGTCAATCTCGCTGTTTGCGGATTTCGCCTTGGAATAATTTTCAAGAATCTGCCTGTAGTTCACCATACCTATAGTGTCACAGAAAGCAGGTGTTGCAAGCCCTAACATAAGCGCGGTTGCAAGGATTTTTTTAAGTTTCATAAAATTCCTCCATGTCTATGATAGAATTATAACAAAGCAATTTAATTAAGTAAAGTAAAGGGAGTTATAAGTGTTAATCGGGGAAAATCTTCATATAATTTCAAAACGCACAAAAGAAGCCATTTTTGAGCGCGACAGCGATTATGTTCTGGACAACATAAAAAAACAATTTGACAACGGTATAAGAACCGTTGATTTAAATATCGGGCCCGCAAAGGGCAGAGCAGAGGATTCTCTTGCATGGCTCATTGAGCTTATATCAGGGAAATACGATGTAAATTTTTCGCTGGATACGACAAATCTTGAAGAAATGAAAAAAGGATTTTCCTGTTTAAAAAATACAAAAGACGCATTTTTAAACTCAACCTCCGCCGATGAAGAAAAGTTGAAAAATACCGTACAAATTGCATCAAAATACGACGCCAACCTCATAGCACTTACAATGAGTGCACAAACAGGTATACCAAAAACTCCTGATGAGAGGATGGAACTCGCTTTTAATATTATTGAAGAAACCTCGCAGAACGGAATTGATAATTCAAAAGTCTGGATAGACCCGTTGATACTGCCTGTCTGTGCGGCTCAGGAGCAGGCGGTAATCTCACTTGATACCATAAGAATGATAAAAGAAAGTTTTGACCCCGGGGTTAAAACTCTTATCGGGCTTTCAAACATTTCAAACGGCTGTCCTAGTGAGCTTCGCCCCCATATTAACAGAACTTTTTTTGCCCTTGCGCTGGGCTGCGGACTGGACGGAGCCATTGTTGACGGCTTTGACATGCAAACCCTTGAAGTTTACAATATAATAAAAACCAAAGAGGCAAATAGTCCGGCACAGGAAATGTACTTGAAATTGTATGATACAATGCTGAATTTTGGTGATATAGAAGATATAAAGTACGACAAAGGCGACGCATTACAGTATAAAATATACAGATGTGCCGCAATACTGCTTAACAGAGAAATATACTCACACAGTTTTGTATAAGGCAAGGATAATGAGAGAAAGCTACACAAAAAGAGATCCTAAAGAATATAATAAAGCCCGCGGATTTTTCCAGTGGCTCACATGCCGGGTTGTATACGGCACTTACTACAGAGTTGCCTGCGGTCTGAAAATAACAGGGCGTGAAAATGTCCCGAAAGATAAATTTTTCATAGTAGCGTCTAATCATGTAAGCGCTATTGACCCGTTTTTAATAGCGGATGCAACCGGCCGGCATGTTGCGTTTATGGCAAAACAGGAGCTTTTTGAACGGCCCGTTGCAAAGTTTTTTCTTGACCTTCTCGGCGCTTTTGCTGTTAATCGTGAAAAACTCGGTGTTTCAACCATTAAAACCGCGCTGGGTATTAAGAAAACCGACTGGGTTCTGGGACTTTTCCCGCAGGGTACAAGAGAAATAGACGGAAATATGGATAATGTAACAAGGGGTTTTGCGGGTCTTGCAAAAACACTTAAATGCGATATTCTTCCCGTTGGCATAACAGGTGCCATTAAAAAAGAGCGTAAACCCTTTGAAAGTCATATAAAAATAAATATAGGAAAACCCATCCCCTACAATGAAGATACACATGAAATGATTAACGTCTGGAGGCAAAAAATTGCCGAATTAACCGCAGGAGAATTGAATGAAAAAAATTAACCATGCAAGGAAGTATGCAAAAGATTTTAATTTTTTAACAAGGCTGTATCAAATATACGCCCTGTATATCCTCTATATACCGATTTTTGGGCTTTTTTACAGGTTCAGGTGCGAGAGGAATAAAAATCTTGAAAACAAACCTTACATATTTGCCGCAAATCACATTTCCTACTGCGACCCGTTTCTTATGAACATGGTTACGGTGCGCTCTCTTGCTTATATGGCCAAGAAAGAGCTTTATGAAGTAAAAGGTAATTTCGGCAAATGGGTTGCGACAAACATTTCGCGGCTGGGCGGTTTTTCCGTTAACAGGGAGAAACTTGAAGTTTCCACAATTAAAACCTGTAAAGACGTGTTTAAGGCAAACTTCAACCTCTGTATATTTCCTCAGGGCGGTATAAGAAAAAACAAAAAAATAGAAGAAGTAAACAAAGGCTTTGTGGTAATTGCCAAAATGGTAAAAGCAGATATTGTCCCCGTCGGACTGTCGGGTCTTGAAAGCTACAGCTGGAATATTTTCAAACGTCCTGTTGTAAATCTTAAAATGGGTACACCTATTTCATACAAGCTTGATGAAGAAGAAATTATTGAAAACTGGCGCAAGCAGGTAGCACAGCTGACAGGCTATGAACTTGCAGATTTAAACAAATAGTAAAAGCAAAATTTTATATTCACATGTTTTAAACTCCATGCATAGTTATAGAGTTAAATTTTAGCCGATAAAGTGAATACAAAGATAAATCCAACGAGCTCATTTGTAAACGGACTGTCGCATTTTAAAAACCCTGCGGCGGTTTTGCCTACGCTTATAATAGAAAGCTGCTGTACGGCAGGCAGAACACATCAGAGCTATAAAAGGGGCGGAAAACTGGAAGCCAAAGAAAGATTCAGAG
>ERZ1643249.1730-NODE-1730-length-21448-cov-12.057075_pt1 | contig 21448 bp, 26 predicted proteins | sample MGYA00579263_ERZ1643249 | MGnify/ENA primary metagenome ERZ1643249 (study PRJEB29033, sample SAMEA4952264) | chicken gut metagenome | biome: Broiler Chicken; feature: Gastrointestinal Tract; material: Caecum | place: Ireland | collected 2018 | study: Broiler... | reverse complement strand
TTTTTAACTTTTTCTTGACCAACTCCATTATAGTTTGAGTTATTATCTTGTTTTATAATCTCATAACCTGAATTGTCATTATTTGATTGTATATTACTTGTAATAATATTATTAGATAAGTTAAAATTAGATTTTTTTATTAAATAGAAAATACAGATTAAGAATATTATAAAAATCACAATTTTCTTTATATTCAATTTTTTCTTTTTCCTAGTTTTCATTAATTTTTTATCCTCCATAATCATAGTCTAGAGTTATAGTATATTTAAAGTATATAATAATATAATAAAAAGAGTTTTAACAAAAACTTAACAATTTCTTAAAATTTTCTTACAATAATTTTTAGTAAAAAAAAAAAAATAAGAACAAAAAACATATCTTAGTACATGAACTATGGATTATTTTTATTTTATATGATATTATAATTTAGTAAATAATTATATAAGGGAGGAATTTTATATGAAGAAAAAGAACATTAAAGTTACAGAGGCGATTTTTCCAATGCCTGTATTGATGATAGCAACATATAATAAAGACGGAAGTGTAGATGCAATGAATGCTGCATTGGGAACTATGCATATCTAAATTAGAGAAAAAAGGTAAAATATTAGTAAACTAAGGAGGCAAAAATGTTTAAACTACATTCAGAGTATAAACCAACAGGAGACCAACCAAAAGCAATAGAATATTTATCAAATGGCATAAAAGAAGGAAAAAAATTCCAAACTTTACTAGGAGTTACAGGTTCTCGGAAAAACATTTACAATGGCAAATGTAATACAAAACGTACAAAAGCCAACACTTGTTTTAGCACACAATAAGACACTTGCAGGGCAATTATATAGTGAGTTTAAAGAATTTTTTCCAGAAAATAATGTCGAATATTTTGTTTCATAGTACGAGTGTTATCAATAAAGCCCTATTTTTCAAGCAATAGAGGCTTTATTTTTCGGACTATATGGACTATGTAATACTGAATAATACAAGATTAAAAAAACAAAATAGGTGAGTGAAGTTAAAAAAAATTCGTGTAAATGAAATATATATTATTTTAAAATAGGAGGAATGATAAAATTGGAAGATGCCAATGATTTTTCAACAATAGAAATTGATAAAATATTTGATCAATTAGCAAACGAACTAAAATTAAAAAGTTCTGTTAATGAAAATGAAAATTCAGAAATAAAAAATAGCAAAGGTAGGTGATGCCAAATGTGAACGAAGAAAAACAGGTTGCATATTATGCAATAATTCCAGCTACAATTCGTTATGATGAAAGGTTAAAATATGCAGAAAGACTATTATATGGAGAAATTACAGCTTTAATTGGAAAAGAAGGATATTGTTTTGCGACTAATTCATACTTTGCAAACTTATATAATGTAATACCAGGAACAATCTCAAGATGGATTTCACATTTATCGAAATTAGGTTATATAAATGTTGAACTAATTAAAAATGATAAGAAAGAGATAACAGAAAGAAGAATTTACATTACAGATATAAGTTGTAGGAAAATTGTGCAAGATACCTATAAGCAAAATAGCACATACCCCTATAAGCAAAATAAACAATACCCTATGAGCCAAAAAGCTAAAGATATAAAGATAGATAGATTCTTTTATTTAATTATAAATAATAATAAAAGCGAATTGAAAAAAGAATTTAAAGAAATTCAAATATATCAAGAGTTTTATGAACTTTTAATAAAATTTGAATTTAATTATACTGAAGAAATAATAAAAACATTTAGGGATGAAAATATTGAAAAACTAAAGATTATAATTTATACACTTAAAGAAATGTTTTTTAAAAACAAAAGATTATTACAGAAAGCTACAAGAGAAAATTTTTTAGATGTTTATGAGAATTGCAAAGGATTTGAAAATTCTTATAAAAATACTGAAAATGAAATTAGAAATTTTTTTGACTATTATTATACAAGTCTAGTAAGAAAATTAGAAGCTAAATAAATAGCTTTTATTTTTTTGCTTTAAATGGAGGTTTTAAATGATTGAACCGTACAATTTAGATACAAACAACAACCTAAATCAGATGCTTGGTAATATGATGGAAAATGCTTTTTTTTTCTAATTATATTATTTGCAGTATGGATTTTTGTTAGTTTAATAATTTGGCTATTCGGAAGCCGTATTAAGTCCGAAAAAGTGATTAAGTTTGGAATGAAGAATTTGATAATAAGTGCTTTAATACAAATTTTTATTTTAGCAATACCAGTAGTTATTACTTTTTTTTAGTAGTATAGGTAAAATAAAAAATGTTTTAAATTACTATGTTTTATATAAGAGCAGTTGCCATTCTAGTTACTTTTTTTATAAGTAATGGAGGAATGAACAAATGCAATTAAAACAAAAAGCATTAAATTTGAAATTAAAAATATCTAGTATAGCAATACCTTTTATGGTAATGTTGTTAAATGTTAAAACTTATGCAACATCAACAATAGGAACGCAAGAGGTTGAAACAGCTACACAAAATATAAGGGATGCAGTAATAAAATTAGCAATGCCAGTTGGAAGTGTGTTAATGTTTGTAAGTATTGTTATTATTGCAATTAAATTAATTGTAAATGCCAATAATCCAAATAAGAGATCAGAAGGAATTGGTGGACTTGCTTGGGTAGCAGCTGGATTTATGTTGTTATCTCTTGCTTTAATTGTTTCAGGAATAGTATTAAGTGTAGCAACAAATGGTTCTGGAGCAATGGTAGGTGGAGGAGAATCAGTATAGGAGGAAAATATAGATGAGGATATACAAAGTACCTTATGCTTTTAACCATGAAGAAAAAATATTTGGAGGTTATCTATCTTTAAGACAAGCAATATATCTGATATTTGGAGCTTTATCAGTAGGAATATTTTTTATACCATTAGTTAATATTTTTATAAAGTCATTATTATTTTTACTGATAGCTACAATGTTTGTATTATTTGCTTTTCTAAAAGTAGATGAAACTTATGCAGATAAATATTTTATTTACATCATAAAATTCCTATTTAGAAAAAAACAATTTATATTAGAGAAAGGTAAGGAAGAATAATGATAATTACAATATTTTTTGCATTAGCAAGTATTTCGCTAATAATATTTGTACCAATATATTTAAAGAAAAAGAATAATTTATACAAGTACAAGCCACAAGAGAAAATGAGTCTAAAGAAACAAAAGAAAACAATAAAAAATATTTGGGAACTTGGAGATTTTGCAAATTCTATTTTCTGGGTAAGTAACAAATATGTAATGATTATCGAACTTGGAAGTATTGAATATAAACTTATGAATGATGAAGAACAGGACAACATTGATAATAACCTAATGAAAATATCAAAAACATTTAAGAATCAAGTTCAGTTTTTTAGTACCATAGAGAAAATAGACACAAGTTACAAGATAGAAGAAATTAGAAATAATATAAATAAACAAAAGAATAGTAATATCAAGGAATATGGAGAAAGCATAATAGAATATTTAGAAAACATTATGCAAGAAGAAAATTTATATGTTAGAAAAAATTATTTAATTATTGAATCAAAAGAGCCATATAATAAGGCTTTAATTGAACTTAAAGAGTTTTATGATGATTTAAAATATAATTTAACACTTATAAAAATAAAAACAACATTGATAGATGAGCTAGATACAATAGAACTTATTTATAGAGAATTAAACAAAGGAGATAATGAAAAAATAAGAAAAATAATACAGGAGGGAGGTATGGAGTTCTATGTTAAATCAAAGAGTAAAACATAGGAAAGGTGAAAAGAAAATATCTTTAGAAAAGGCTAAAAAAAGAGAAAATAAAAGAAAAAAAGATAATATTTTTGATAAAATGCCAAACCTAATTGAATTAATGATTCCTGACTGTGTAGATGAAAAAAGAGATTATATTGTTCTAGGAGATAATAAGTATTCTAGAAATTTTGTAATATCTACATATCCAAATAAAATATTTTTAGGTTGGCTAGATAGAATATTCTCACTTTTGGGAGATGTTTCATTAAGTATTATGGTTAGACCTACAGATCAAGATACAGTTGTTAGACAATTAAATAAAAAAGTTACTATACTGGAATCTGAAAAGCAGACTTATGAGAATAAGGGAACTATTGATTTAATACACCCAATACAAAAAATGATTTATGACTATGATGAAATCAGAAATTTAGTACAGACATATAATGATAAATTATTTTTCGTAAGTATTTTCTTTAGAATAAATGCAACAAATTTAGAAGAATTAAATACAAAAAGTAATTTACTAAAAAGTGAGTTTGCAAAAATATCAGCAAAAGCAAGATGTTTAAATTTTAGACAATTTGAAGGTTTAAGAGCAAATCTTCCATTTGATACTTCTAACATTATAGATTATGAAAGAAATGTAACAAGTGAAGGATTAGCTACAATGTTTCCTATTGCTAATTCTAATACAGAATCAAATGTAAACGGTGTTCCAATAGGAAGAAATTATTTTACTGGGCTTCCTGTTTATCTAAACACTTTTGATAAAAGTTTAACAAATCCTCATATTGTTATTTTAGGAATTACTGGTGCTGGTAAGTCTGTAACAATGGATACTCTATCATCAAGAAGTTTGGTTACAAGGAATACTCAATCAGCAATTTTAGACATAGAAGGTGAATATGTAAAAAGAACAGAAAGTTTAGGTGGAAGAATAATAAAGATAAAACAAGGAATGAGTGCAGGAATTAACTTATTTGATATTGATGTAGAAATAGATGAAAATGGAATGGAAAAAGTAAATATCTTGAACAAAGTTGCAGAAATAAGAGCAATTTTATCTGCCATTATGAGAAACTATATGGATAGAAGTTTAAATGCAAAAGAGTTAGTGGATATAGAAGAAAGTGTAATTGAAACATATAAAGAAAAAGGAATCACTACAAATAAAGAAAGCATTTATGAAAAAGAAGGAGGGAAAATAGGAGAAAAATTAACACTGGGAAAAATAAGAAAAAAGATGCCAACTCTTTCAGATTTTCAAAGAATATTAACTACTAAAAAGAACTCAAAAGAATTAGCAGAAATTTTATCTGGCTTTTTAAAGGGAAAGTCTTTGGGAATGTTCGATTGTCAAAGTAATATTAATGTAAATGATGTTTATATAGATTTTGATATATCAGAAATAACAGATGAAGTAACTAGATTTTATGCCTCAATGGTAATTACTACATGGATAACTGAAAAATATATGAAAAGGTCAGAAATATATGAAGAAAAAAGCGTTTATGTAGATGAGGCTTGGGTGATTTTAAAGCATAAAGAAACGGCAGATTTTATTGAACAACTTGCCCGTAGAGCAAGAAAAAGAGGGGTAAGACTTGTGTTAGCAAGCCAGAATACAGAAGAATTTACTTCAACATCTCAAGGAAGAGCTACACTAAACTCTTGTGGTACAGCTATTATAATGAAACAATCACCAATGAGTGTAGATAAAGTAATTGAATTTTTTAAGCTATCTAAAGGAACTCGAGATTTCTTATTACAAGCAAGAAAGGGTGAAGCAATTTTATATATGGAAGGAAAAGTATCAGCAATCACAATAGAAGTGTTAGAAAAAGAAAAAGAGATGATTAAGGTGTAAAGGAGGTAAAAAGTGAATATATCTAAAAAGATTATTTCAAGTATTTTAATTATACTTGTTTTTTTTAGCTTATTAATTCCTAATACATCACAAGCGAGCATTTTTGATGATGATGAAGATGAAGCACAAAGTGAAATTGAAGAAACAATCGACAATGATGATGGAGGATTATTTGAAAAAATTATTGCAAAGCTAATTGGTGGAATTGCAGCTACGATATTTGATTTAACAACCAATGAAGACTTTGGTATGGGTTTTAAAAATTATGATGAGTTAATCTTTGCAAAAGATGCAACAGTTATTTCACCATTTACAGATGAACAATGGGATTCAATGATGGACTGGTACAAAATAATGTCTTCTATTGCAGGAAGTATTATTCTTATTGCAGTAGTAGTTGTAGCGTACAAAATGATAATTAGTGGATATAGTGCTGAACATAGAACAGAAGCCAAAGACAGTATTATGAGATTATTTTTCGGAGCAGTTGCAATTGTGTTTGCACCATTGTTTGTCAAGTTCTTGCTATTTTTGAATAATAATCTAGTTCACATGATAGTAGGATATGCTAATGGAAGTTTAGATGAGTTACTAGGTAATGGAGTAGTTACTAATATTCAAACTGGTAATGCTATTGCAACAGCTATTGTTATTGCCTTATTTGCTTATCTATTCTTTAAATTAAATGTAAAATTTATAATCAGACAATTTACAATTTTAGTATTTTTACTATTTACTCCAGTAGTAGCAGTAATGTGGATGCTAAATAAAAGAACGATTGGAGCAGCAATATGGTTTGGGCAAATTTTAATAAATGTATTTATGCAGTTTATCTATGCTTTTTTATTTTTAATTTATATGGAATTTCTACCTCAAAGTGGGGGCTGGGCTACATCAATTTTATGGGCAATGATGATTCTTCCAATCGCAGATGCTTTACAAAATACATTACAAGACCTTGTATCTCGTATAGCTGGTGTAAATAATGATGAACTAGCAAATAGAGGAATTGGTATGGCAGGAGCTATGGCATATAGTATAAAAACTATTGCATATCAATTCAAAGGTTCAGAATCTCAAGTAAATAATAACAGTAATCAGACAAGTTTATTAGGAAGAATATTTAACAATAATGAAACTAGCCAAATTACTCCAATGAAAACAAATCCTATGGAAACTAATAAAATGAATACAACACCAATGAATAGCTTAAATACAGAAAGTGAACAAGGAAAAGAAAATAGTAATAATCTTCAAAAAGAAGAAACAAGCAAAAAGAATAGTAATATAACAAATATGAGTAGAAAAGCTTTCAACACAGGTAAGGAGTTTTTAAATATGGGTATGTATATGGCTGAAGGAAGAAATTTTGATACCAGAAGAAATTACAATAGAAATAATGTAAATGATACTAGAAAAGAAGACTTTAAGAAAAAAGATAATGAGAACAGTACAATTATAAATATACAAGAGGATGATGAAGTATGATAAAGAAGAAAGCCAAAAACTTCTTAAAGAAAAAAATAAAAACAGCAATCATTCTAATATTAAAGCCTTTAATTGTACCGATTATCATTATATCAATTATATTTCTTTTCGTTTGCTATATAACAGACATATTATATTTAGGAGATAAACATAAGGATAAAGTAGATATGAAAGAAGAAGTTAAATACTATTATGCAGATGAAGAATATACAGAAGAAGATAGTAAAACATTTTTTGAAAGTGTAGCAGATTTTTTAGATAGCATATTTGGAGTAGAAATATTAGGCAATGCAGACTTCCCTGTAGTTGGAAAAGGCAGAGGAGATATTACAAGTTACTATGGTTATCGTAAAGCTCCTACATCTGGAGCATCAACATATCATAGTGGCATTGACATAGCAGCACCAGAGGGAACAAAATTAGTTGCGATTTTAGATGGAAAAGTAACTAGAACTTCTTGGGGTGGTGCTGGTGGATATACAATAACAATAGAATCAGGAGAATATAGTTTTTCTTATTGTCATAGTGATCCTAATTTTATTGTTAAAGTAGGAGATGAAGTTAAAAAAGGACAAGTTATAGGAAAAGTAGGTCCTAAAAATGTTTATGGAGTACCAGGAAATCCATACAAGGATAGTCAAGGTAATCCAACAAACGGGGCTACAACAGGTTGTCATTGTCATTTTACAGTAAAGAAAAATGGTGAAACAATAGATCCATTAACTATTTTAAAGTAAAGGAGGATTTTTTAGTGGTAGTTATTTATACAGGAAGTAATGAAATAGATAAAATTTTAGAGGCAGAAATTAAAGGTAGTATGGTTGTAAGTTATGAAGATTTTATAATAGAAGATGATAAATTCAAAGACCAAACAGTTATATTAGGAGCAAATTCTATTGAAAGAGATTTAAAAGAATATCTATTTTTATTACGAAGTAAGAATATTAGGGTTATTCTATTATTAGATAATGACAAAAATGAAAAAACAAAAACAGCATTAGAATATGGCATATATGATTTAGTGTTTGGAAATTTTTATCCAAGCCAAATAGTAGAAATATTAAATAATCCTAAACGATTTTCTGATATTTCTAAAATATATCGAAGATGGTTTGATATACATATAAAAAAGAATAGAGGGAAGGACTATAAATATGAAAAAAAGTAAAATTAAGCTAATAGCAATAGGAATTATTTTATTGATTATAATTTTAGCAGTGATAATATCAATAATAGTTTCAAAATTTAGCAAAGATAACAATATTGATAACAACATAATATATGTAAATGATATTCCACAAGAGGTAACAGTAGATTCAGAAGATGATATTGTTTTAGCCGATGAAGAAGGTGTAATTGGAACATTAGAAATTCCTAAAATTGGAGTATCAGCACCAATAAAAGAAGGAACAGACTGGGAAACTATGAAAGACTATATAGGACATTTTGAAAATAGCAGTATTTGGGAGGGCAATGTTTGCCTTGCTTCTCATAATAGAGGTTCGCTTGTAAAACACTATTTTGAGAAGATTAATGAATTAGTAAACGGAGATACAATTATATATAAGACAGTTCTAGGGGAAAGAACATACCAAGTGGTATCAACAAAAGAAATTACCAACACAGATTGGTCAATTACAGAAAATACAGAAGATAAAAATATTATTACATTAGTAACTTGCATTAAAAATCAACCAGAAAAAAGATTTTGTGTTGTAGCTGAAGAAAAAATATAGCTAAAATTTTTTCTCACATTGTAAATTAAATCATATAAATTCTATACTTGAAATTAAAAAGGAGGAATTTGTATGGTTAAGAAAATAATATTAGTTATAGTTTTATTTGTTACCGTAGGAGTAATAGGTGGAATGAGTTTTTTAAATTATAAATTTGACAATAGTGTAGAAAATGAAAATGTATTAGATATAGGAAAATTACAAAATAAAGTAGGTAATACATTAAAGCAAGAGGTCAATGAAATAAAAGATAATTTGAATAATTTAACTGAAAAAAATACTACTACTGTAAATAAAGATACTGTAACTAAAAAAGAAGAAAAACAAGTAAATGATAAAAATGTAAATACAACAAAAACTAATGTAAGTAAAAATAATACCAAAGAAAATAAAAATACAAATGGAAAGGTTGTAATAACAAACAATAAAAACACACAAGATAAAGTAGATAATAATAAAACAGAAGAAACACCAAAGACAGAAGAAAATAAAACAAAAGAGCCTATATATAATAAAACAGAAACTAATCGAATGATTGAATGTATTGATAAATATTCAAAACAGAATCCAGATTTAATAGGAAAAAATGGAGAAAAATTATATAAAATAAGAGTTTCAAAAGATGCAATGCAATACAACTGTTTTTATCCATTTAGAGAAAGTCAAATTGAAGCAAAAGTTGCAAATGTATTTTCTTGTACTTTCGTGATATATGCAGTAGATGTAAATGGTGTTACAAAATATTATATAGGCATAGAATAATAATTTAAAATTGAAAGAAGGATTGGTTATCAATTCTTCTTTTTTAGAAGGGAGAAAATGAAATATGAAAGAAAAAACTAAAAAAGTCGTATGTACTATTTTATTACTTATGATAACATTATCAAGTTTTTCACAAGTATTTGCAGTAGAAATAGGCAGTACACAAGATATAGTAAATATGGGTGTATGTCCTGCAAATATTTGGTATAGAAAAGATGGAGTAAGCATTGGAGTATTAACTCACATGGTTGGTTTTTATGAAGATGGACAATTTAGACCAAGTTATTGTTTAAATAAGAATCTACCTGGTGTAGATGATGAAACACAATATGGGGTAGTTGTTGAAGACATGAACAATATTCCAAACTTTGAGGGGCTATGGAGAGTTTTGGTAAATGGCTATCCATATAAAACACCTCAGGAAATGGGATTACAAGATGAATATGATGCGTTTATGGCAACAAAACAAGCTGTGTATAGAGTAATTGATGGAGAACCAGCAGACTACTATGCAAAAGATGAAAGAGGAAATAAAATTGTTGCAAAAATTAAGGAATTAGTTGATATAGGAAGAAACGGAACACAAACATATAAAGATCCAGTAATTACAGTAAATGCAACATCTGATGCTGGTATTGATAATATAAATAAAGATTATATTTCACAAAGCTTTGTTGTTGACTCACAAGTAGAAATGTCTACTATAAAGGCAGTTTTAAATGCAAATTCTGCACCAGAAGGAACATATTTAGCAGATGTTAATAATAATGCAAAAACAGAATTTTCAAAAGGTGAAACATTTAAAGTATTAGTTCCAAGAAAGAATATTACAGATACAATAAATGTTCAAATGTCTTTTGACGGAAAATGTAAAACATATCCTATTCTATTTGGAAAAGCACCAAATGAAAATGTGCAAGATTATTTACTTACAACAGATCCATTTGTTATGAGTACAGCAAAAGCAACAATGACATATACTCCTGATTTCAATGTCGAGATAGAAAAAGTCAGCAATGGAAAGAGTGAAATTACAGGAGAGGCAGAAGGAAGTCCACTTGCAGGAGCTACATTTAAAATTGTAGTAGATGGTGAAGAAAAGGAAAGAATACTAAAAACTGACGAAAACGGAAAAATCTATATAGAAGGTTTACCTTTAAATACAGAAATAACCATAACTGAAATTCAAGCTCCAGATTACTACTTAAAAGGAAAAGATACTCAATTTATAATTGAGGGAAAATACGATGGGGATGATAAAAAAGTTACAGTAGAAAATACACCAGTTGACATTGAAGTTAGTGTTGATAAAGAATCTAACAAAGACGAGGCTCAAGGAAATGAAATTGTAGAATATACAATAGACAATGTAAAAAATTTATCTAATGTAAAATTAGATAATTTCACACTTACTGATTATTTACCAAAAGAAGTAAGAATCCAAAGTTTGCAAACAGGTACTTATAATGAAGACTTAAAATATAGAGTAACATATAATACTAATAAGAAAACAGATATTGAAATTGCTAAAGATTTAAGTACAACAAAAAATAATACAATAGATTTTACAAAAGAAAAATTATCTGACGGAGAATATGTAACGAGCTATACACTTCACTTTGGGACAGTAAAAATAGGATTTAGTAATTCTTCACAAATGAAAGTTCAAACAAAAGTTATAGAAGGATTAGTAGATGATTCTACATTTATAAACAATGTGAAAGTAGTAGGTCATTATTTAGAAGCTAAAGCTGAAGATGAGGACGATGTACCAGTAAAAGTGTATGAGAATATATTAAAAGTTAAAAAAGTTAGTAAAGAATATAACCAATATACAGATTTAGAAGCAGGTACAAAAATAAATGCTACATTTGACATATTAGATGAAAATAAAAACTATGTAGAAACTGTAAAGACAACAGATGGTGAATTTGAATATAAATATTTGGAAACAGGTAAACAATACTACTTAAAAGAATTATCAGTAGATGACTATTATGTAATTTCAAAAGATTTAATCCCATTCAAATTTGAAGAAAATGGACAAGTTGTTGAATTAACAGTAGAAAATGATAATGTTAATCTAATTGTTGATGTAGAAAAAGAAGGACCAACAGAAGCAGAACCAGGAGAAGTTATAACTTATGATTTTGATAAAATAGGAAATTTCTCAAATATAGATGTAGATAATTTTATATGGGGAGATAAATTACCAAGACAAGTAACAGCACAAAAATTAGAAACAGGAACATGGAACGAAGACCTAACATATAAAGTTCAATATATCACAAATAAAAACACAAATTGGAAAGATATTGGAGAATTTAGTACAACTAAAAATAACATGATTGATTTTACAACATTAGGATTAGAAGATGATGAATATGTTACAGAATATAGATTATGCTTTGGTCATGTGAAATCAGGATTTACACAAATAGAAGCTCCAAAACTTACTGCTAAAGTAAATGAAGATGTAGCAAATGGCAAAATTTTTGTAAATGATACTTATGTAACAGCAACATACAAAGAAACAGATTTAGAAGATGAAGATGATGCACATACAGTTGTTTACAAGAAAACACCAACAGTACCAGAAAAAGAATTACCTAAAACGGGATTTTAATGAAGGAGGAATTTTTATATGTTAAATATTAGTGAAGTAAGAATAAAAAGAATTAACAGAGGTAAATTTTTAGGATATGCAAGTATGTTAATAGATGATTCAATAATAGTAGATGGAATAGAATTTTTTGAAGGAAAAAAGGGTAGATATTTTTTAATGCCTTTAAATCCAAAAATGAAAAAGACTAGAAAAAACAGCTCATATCCAATAAATGAGAGTACAAGAGAACAAATATTAGATGCAATTTGTGAAGAATATGACAAAGAAACAGAAGAATAACCAAAAAAAGAAGATATAGGAGGATAACTTTTATATCTTCTTTAATTTTTTATTTACAAGGAGGAGAAAGTGAACTCTAAAATTTTAACGGAAATAAACGAATTAAAAGAACAAACAGATTTTATTATAAATAACAGAAATATTTTAGAAAACAAAGATATAGAAAAGTATTTAAGATTTTTAGAAAAAACAAGATATGAAATATTTAATGAAATAAAGTTAAATAATGATAAACAAATAGAAGAACAAGACAAAATTCATTGTATAAATAATTCATATAAAGCAGAATTGAAACAGGATATTTTAAAGATATATATTCCAGAAGTAATTCCAAAATATAAGAGAATCAATAACTATGCTTATAAAAATATTTTATTAAATACAGCAGAGGCAGTAAAAGATTACAAAGGATTATTTAAGGATAAACTTACATTTGTAGTAATTATAGTACACGAAAAACAAGAAAATATGGATATAGATAATAAATATGTAAAACCAATAGTGGATGCGTTAGTTTTACAAAATATTATTCAGGATGACAATATAAATAATATGTTTTATCTAGCATTAGGTAAAAATGATACTAAAAAGCCTTATACAGAAGTATTTGTACTAGATGGAAAATATATTTTATCCTGGATAGAAAAATTACAAAAAACAATATAAAAAGTATGAAAAAATTTAAAAAAATTCAAATGAAAAAATTTTGTATAAAAAAATCTTGTAAATCTTTAAATCTCGGAAAAAAACTTTTCTGTTTTTCAATAGTTTAAGACACCGTTGAAAAAACTGTGTCTTAAATGAAAAAAGGAGGTTTTAGGTGCTAGAGAAAAACAACTTAAAAAAAGAAGATTTAGAAGTATTAAAATTTTTGTCAAAATATAAAATGTTAAAAGTAGAAGATGCAACACTTATCTATCATACAAAAAGATATTACAGAGATAGAGTAAATAAATTGATAGATAAAGGATATGTAAAAAGATATAAAAGCTACATAATTTTAGATAAAAATGGAAGAAAAGCATTAGGAGAAGTTGGACAAGGATATATTAAAAATATAAAAAATGAAGCATATATGGAAAGACTAAAAGCTATTGCTAGTATTGCAACATTAAGTATAGATTCTAATATAAAATTTGAACCTAGCTGGCTTATAAAAGAAAAAGATATATTTACTGAAACAGCTAGAAGGTATATTGGAAAAATAATTATTGATAATAGAGAATATCTTGCATATTATGTTTCAAGAAAAAAGGAAGATGTTTATATCAAGCAACTACTTTTTGATATAAATAAATCGTTTAGCTACGAAAATATTATAATTTTTGTGGAAGATTTAAGTATTATATGTCCAAAATATTCAAACTTTTCTTTTGGAAAGCAAAATACGATTGTTATTGTAAATGATAATACTAATAAAAGGCTTATAAATAATTATTCAAATATAAATTGGCATGAAGTATTAGAAACAATGTATAACAAGGAACTTCTAATTAGTGATTGGGATAAGGCAGATTACTTATTAGATGAAAATAAATATATTATTGAAATGATATTTATAAATACGGAAAAAATAGAAAAATTAAAATGGTTTTATAAAGAAAATTCTGATAGTTTAAAAAAAGTTGAAATTATAACAATAAGTGAAAATAAAGAAAAAATAGGAGAAATGGTAGGTGATAATAGGTGTAGCATAAAAGTAATTGACAAAGATTGGTTAGGAGGTATTTTTGAATGTTAAGAGCCTAAAAGAGGTATTACAAAACAAATTAGTAATATCTTTTGTTTATATTTTTTTGTCAATAATAACCATTGTACCAATAACAAATTGGTATATAAATAAACTAGAGAAATGTTTTAGTAAAGATTACCAAATAATAGAGATTTCTAATCTATTTGACTGTTTCAAAGCAATATTTACAGATAAAATAATATTACTTATTTATTTAATAATAACAGTTCAAATAGCACTATTTATTTTTAATATTTTCTTTACTAAAAAACAAATGAAAACAGAAAAAGAAGGTATTAGATTTACAAAAGATGGAACACATGGAACAGCTAGTTTAATTACACCACAAGAAATTGATATATTAAAAATAGGAGATGAGGCAAATACTTCAGGAATAGTATTAGGTAAAACATTAGATACAGATGAAATAATAACACTCCCAGATAGCTGTAAGAAAATAAATCGTAATATTATGATTTGGGGTTCTTCAGGCTCTGGTAAATCTACAAGTTATATTATTCCAAATGCTTTAAAAATAGCAGATCAAGAGAAAATTTATGAAGATAATAACAAAATTACAAAGGAAACTTTAGAAAAAATTGCAGTTGAAGGAAAAAATGTTGTATGTACAGATCCAAAAGGTGAACTTTATGGCTTAACAAGCAATTTTTTTAAAGAAAAAGGATATGAAGTAAGAGTATTTAATTTAGTAAATCCTAATCATTCAGACGGAATAGATTTATTTAAGTTTATAGAAAAAGAGATAGATGCACAAGTATTTTCTCAAGTGGTAATAAGCACTAATCAAAATGTAGGAAAAAAAGGAGATGAGTTCTGGCAAAATAACCAGGAAAACTTATTAAAGGCATTATTATTACATATTAAATTTGAAGTTGAAGATAAAAATAAAAAGAATATGAGGTATTTAAACTCAATTCTAGCATCTGGCGATATAAAGAAAGTAGATGAAGTATTTAAACATTCTAAAGGTATTACAAAAATTGCATATAACATATATGCACAAGCAAGTGATGTAATAAAACAAAGTACAATCACAGGACTTGCTACTAAACTTCAAATTTTCCAACTTGATGAAATAGCAGCAATAACAGAGAAAAATGATATAGATTTTACAGATTTAAACAACAAGAAAATGATTATTTATTGTATCATAAGCGATATGGATACAACAATGAGCTTCTTAAATAATCTGTTCTTTTCATTTTTGTTCATAAAGACAATACGACAAGCCGATAGAAATATAAATAAAAAACTAGATAGACAATTATGTATTCTATTAGATGAGTTTGCTAATATAGGACAAATTCCAGACTTTCAGCAGAAATTAAGCACAACAAGGTCCAGAAACATATCCTGTACGATAGTGTGCCAGCATATAGCTTCCTTGATCCCGTTGTATCCAGACGATGCTTGGCAAGGGCTAATCGGGAACTGCGATATTAAAATCGTAATGGGCGTGAACGACCTAATGACGGCAAGTTATGTAACTAGATCTCTCGGAGTAAGTTCAGCAATCAGTAGTAGTGTTAGAAAAGATGCAGAATTTGATGGAGCTTTAGAATATGGAGTAGAATCAACATCTGTTGTTAAAAGAAATGTTATGAATGAGGATGAAATAATGAGAATGGATAATACAGAAGAAATAATTATTATAAGAGGCTATAAACCTTTTAAATGTAAAAAATTAAGATATTGGGAGTATAGACTAGGACAAGGTATTGAAGAAAAATCAGTGGAAAATTATGAGCCTATAAACAAATATAAATTAAAGCCATTAGAAGAAAATGAAAATGAAGATGAAGTGAGATTGCCAACATTCGAGGAATTTTTAAGAGGAAGGAGGAAAAAAGTTTGATAGATGAATTAGAAAAACAATTTGCATGGCAAAATATAAATACATCCGAAGAAAAAAATAAAATATTATCAGGAAGAGCAATAGCAATAGAAAATGAGAAAGTAAAACTAACGCATGAAGACGGTAAAATTTATGAGGATAATATAAATTGTGTAATTGTTAATTTTAAAAATATAAAAGTGCTAATTCCAGGAAAAGAACTTGGATTAGAAAAAGATGATAAAAAAACCATTAGAAATCTTATTGGTTCAGAAATAAAATTTATAATATTAGAATCCGATAAACTAACAAATACTGCTGTAGGTTCAAGAAAAAAAGCAATGGAAAGAATAAAAAACATTCAGTTAAAAAAGTACGAAGCTGGAGATATTGTTTATGCAAAAGTAATGGCAGTATGGAGCAAATATCTTCAGATAGAGTGTTTAGGAATGGATTTAAAACTCAAAATAGGAGATTTAGAATATGGATATGTAGCAAATTTAAACGAGTTATATCAAGTAGGAGATAAAATAAAAGTTATAATAAAAAAAATAGATATAGAAAATGGAATCTTAAAAGTATCACATAAGGAAACAAAAGAAGATCCATATACAAACATAAGAAAATACTTTGTAGAAGGAGGAGAGTATTTGGCTAAAACAACAGGATTTTCTGATAATGGAGTATTTGCAAGTTTAAAACAAGGAATAGACACTATGGCAACACTTCCAGTTTGGTTAGAGATGCCTCCACTACCTGGTGATATGATTATTGTTAAAGTCAAAAAAATAATACCAGAGAAAAGAAAAATTTATAGTTCATTATTGAAAATTGTAAGAAGGGAGAACACAAATGACTAAAGCTCAAAATAGTGTATTGCAATTTTTAAGTAAATTTAAAAGTTGTAGTGAGGAACAGTTAATGTATTTTACAAATTGTTCAATACAAGATATTCAATATCTAATTTCAGCAAATCTAATAATAAAAGATGAAAAAACAAAACTATTATATCTAAAAATGAAAAAAGTAGATGTAAGAACGGCTGTAGCATTGGATGTAGTAAAAATGATAAAAAATGATATTAAAGATATAGGATATAGTAAACGATTTCCTGTAATATTTACAGTTTTAACAAATGAAAAAATAGTTTGTGATATAGCAGTAGTAAGACATATCGAGCAAGATACAGTTTTTAAAAAATTAAAGGATTATTCTAATGCAGATAAAATAATAATAGTATTAGAAAATGAACAATATAATAAAAAACTCATAAACACTAATAAAGAGGTACTTATTTGTTCATATCCTATAAAAATAATAGATAAAATAAACTAAAATTTTTTCTCAAATTGAAATCTTAACATGATGGCATATATAATGGTGTATATTAATAGAATTAGAAAGGATGGTAGTTATGGAAATTATGCTAGCTATAATATTTGGAGGAGCAGTTGTAACATTCATATATGAAACCTACTATGAGAAAAAAGATAAAAAGGTAGGAGAACTATTAGCACCAAAAGCAGAGGAATTAATTGAGGTTTCAAGCAGAAGAATTTTTGAAAGGCAAAAAGAATTAAAAAGAAATTTAACAGCAAAGGAAAAAAATGAAATTTTAGACGAATGTTATACAAAATTATAAAGGATAGGTTATATAAATCTATCCTTTAATTTGTTTAAATAGACAATTTAAATCCATAAGTTTACATATTCCACAAAGTTGTATTGGAAAACATATTTTTAACTTTTTCAAGTGATATTTGATGCTTCTTTATATTTTGAGAACTATTAGAAATATTAAATAGAATTTTATTTTTCAGACTATTTGAAATCTTATAGACTTTGTGTTCATTAGAATTTCCAAAAATAATAAGAGTTAGAAAATCAAAATGTAGTAATTTTTCTAAACATATTTTGTCCTGCAATTTATCTAAATCAATAAAGCAACTATAAATTTTATCATCCAATTTTAACAATAAAACGCCAAATGTTTCATTAGATATTTGTAATTTTTTGAATTTAAAGTCAACATGGTTAAAATTGTTTTCTTCAGATTTTAGGGCTAAAGAAATGCTACCCAATTCATTATCTAATAAAAATAAGGTGTTATCTGGAATAAGATTTAATTGATCACATTTATAAATATTGTCCATATCATCACCTAATACATAAAAAATTGTGCTGTACTTTAAAGTATAGCATAAATACAGCGAAAAATCTACTAATACTTGCGATTTTACAAATTTCGTAAAAAATATCTTAAAAAGCTTGTAATATCAATAAAAAAATATTTTTCTTTCTTATATTTTTTTTAGAGAAAATAGGTTGTATAATATAAATGTATTTAAAACAAGTGATGAAATAAGGAAAAACCTTATTTCATTTACCTAAACTAAATTCAAAAGATTTAGATTTAGGTTTAAGGACATTTTTTAATGTCTAGAATTACTTACAAGTGTAAGTGTAGTTAAAAAAGCACTAAATGCTTTAAAAGTGAAGACTTTATTTAGTGTGCTTTAAAATTTTAATAAAGTAAAAAAAGTTAGCAAAGATAAGTTCACCCCCCAGTACCTCTTTGCTCTTTTTTTGCTTTTTTTATTTTTAGGAAAGGAGGAATTTAGAGTTAATCCCTTGTTTTAAATACGAAATAAGAAAATATAAAAGAAAGGAGAAAAAATTATGGGATTTATCTCGAAGAAAAGAGCTAAAAATGTAATCCCTAGTAATAATGAAACAATAGAAAGAGAATTTGCTTCAGAAATAGTAGAAATTTTTGAAGAAAAATTAGAAGAATTAAATGTAACATTACCAGGTATTACAAAAAATAGCGAAGATGAAGAAAGAAGAATAAAAACTACTGTTAGAAATGAATTAATTGCTGAAATTGAAGATTTTATTTATTCAAACAAAAAAACATTGGTAAAAATAGCATAGAAAGAGGTAATAATATGGAAAAAAGTTTACAAGAGTGTATAAAAGGAAATCTATTGGGCAATGTTAGAACAGGCACAAGAGGAGAAAATGATAGACCTGTAAAACTTGCATATTTTAATGTGCATATTGATAAATCTACTCCAAGTTTAGCAGTAGAATTATTTAATAAAGCATATAAGAATCCAAATAAAATAAGAATAAAGTTTGTATGTCAAAAGCCAATGGTTACATATTATGAAAGATATGAAGGGAAAAGAAGAACTTGCTATGGAAATGGAAATAAGGCTAAAGTATTTGATGAAAAAGGAAAAGCACAAATTATAGAGTGCAATGTAAATGATTGTCCATATAGGAAAAAAAGAGAATGTAAAAAAGCAGCTAGATTATATTTTTATATGGAAAAAATACCACAAGAAGAAGGTATTTGGTGTTTTCCTATTGGTAGTGAAAAAGGAATTAGCTATATAGAACAAAGAATTGAAAGAGCAAATCGTTTAGGAAAGGATCTTACAAATTGTTGGCATGAACTTTATTTAATTTCTGAAGATGCTCCTAGAGGAGGCAAGAATTATATACCAGATATTAGAGAAATTACGAATGAGAATATAGAATCTCTAAATAAACAAAATAATAAAAAAATAGAGGAAAATAAAACTCAAATATCAAAAGATAATACTAATAGCAATAATGTGAATAAAAATAGTAATGCTAATCAAGAAAGCAAAGATAAAAAAAGTGATGCTTTAAAAAATTGTTTAATGTATAAAGGCAGTCAAATAACCATATATAAAAATCAAAAAGTTCCAAAATTAAAGTTTATGAATGTTCAAAAACAGGATTTGGAACTTATTTTAATGCCAAATGAAAAGAAAGATAATGAACAGATATTATATTTAAAGCCAGGAAGCATCATATTACCTTTAAAAATGATAAAGGAAGATACGAATACTATACTTTATCAATACAAGGTTTTAAAAGCAATTTCAGACGAAATAGAAAATAAAAAAGCAGTCTAGCAAAGGGTGTTGCAAGACTACTTGGAAAGGATAAAAAATGAAAGTAGTAAAAAAAATTTTAATAGTATGCCTTATTCTAATTATCCAATCTTTAATTTTTATATATAGAATTATAACAAAGTTTTGGGATAAATACAATGTAACCATCAAAAAATTTATAAAAAAATTAGATAAAGAATTAAGGATGGAATTACAATGAAAAACAGGTTTAGAAAAGGAGAGGTAGTTCTTGTAGATGGTATAGGAAAAATCAGCGAAAAGAAACATAGACAATTAGGAATTATAGAAGCAAAAGAATATTACTATAACGAATATTTAGTAACACTTATCTCTGATAAAACTGAAGATTGGTTTAGAGAAAAAGACATAAAAATTGTAATGGAAAGAAATTTTAAAAAGCAAGAAAAATTTAAGGTGGTATTGGCAATAGATATACGAGGGTTAGAAATCATTGAAAGAAAAATTAAAAAGATGCCAAATAAACACAACAATATTTTTAATAAAATTGATATTTATAAAGAATATCAAGCATACGGAAAACAATATGCAATTTTAGTATGGACATCTACATACTGGAGTGAAAATAATTTTGTTGTAAATTGTATTCAAAGTTCATTTAAGGAGTTAAGAAAACAAAATATAGCTTATAAAGAAATTATTATAGGCGAAACAAATCCTGATTATATGAAGATATTTGAATTTATAGATAATGATTCTAATGTAGATATATTTGAAATTTGCCAAAAAATTAAAATAAAAAATGTAGGAGGAATATTAGTATGATTGGTGAGAAGATTATAAAAATAATGGAGGAAATACAACCAATTATAAAAGTTGAAGTAACAGATGAGGATGGGAGAACTTATAAAACAGTAAAAGCAGAGGAAATAATCTCAATGGTTCAACCATTACTTATAAAAAATAAAGTTGTTATTTTACCACAGAAGGTTATAAACTTTGGTACGCAAGGAAATAAAGTTCATATAACAATGAAGTATCAATTTATAGATGTAGAAGACCAACAAAAGGATTGCATAGAAGTTGAAATTCCTGCATCTGGTTTTGATGAAAAAGGTAGGGCTGTATTTGGAGCATTAACGGGAGCATATAGATATGCAATGCAACAAGTATTTGCAATCCCTATTAAAGATGAAATTCAAAATGATAATAAAGATGATGGTTTACAAGATAATCCAGATGATGAATTAGATATTATTGGCAATGACATTGAAGAAAGTCAAAATAATGGGGAAAGCAATTATGATATAGACCAATTAGACAAAATATTTTCATCAGAAAAAGTATCTTAAAATACAATAATTGGAGGTAAAATATGTATATAAAAAATATATTTAATGTAAGAAATTATAAAGGTTTAGATGATGGATTTAATATTA
>ERZ1643249.1729-NODE-1729-length-21450-cov-9.355363_pt1 | contig 21450 bp, 22 predicted proteins | sample MGYA00579263_ERZ1643249 | MGnify/ENA primary metagenome ERZ1643249 (study PRJEB29033, sample SAMEA4952264) | chicken gut metagenome | biome: Broiler Chicken; feature: Gastrointestinal Tract; material: Caecum | place: Ireland | collected 2018 | study: Broiler... | reverse complement strand
CAGCTAGGAAAGAAGGCGAAAAGCAAAAAGAAAAAGAAATTGCTCATTCCATGCTTAAGAAGAATTTTGATGTTAAAACAATCATGGACTTAGTTGGACTTAGCAAAGAAGAAATATTAAGTTTACGATAAGAAGGAAGAAAGAAATCCTTCTTTTTTGAAATTATCCTCTTACTTAAAATGGGAACTTCAAATTTTATTTAATGTAGGATCCTTTTTTCTTTACAAGTATTTTCTTTTTGGGTATAATAAAGCGACAAGGAGATGAAATTATGGAACATATTGAAATTGAAGAGAGAAGTTATCTTCAAAATATTCAAAAGACAAAAGAGGTTATTCAAAAATTAAAAGCTATGGCTAGGCATTATGAGATTTCTTTTCAAGAAGAAGATAGTCGAATGGATACTTTTAAATAATTATCATTTATTTGTGGAAGCTGGATGTCAAGAAGAAGTAGATCTTTTATTAAAACAAGCGAGTGCGAAAAAAGAAGTACTTGTCTTGGAAAGCTTATCTCGCTTTTTTAAGAAAGAAGAAAAGGGTTATCAAGATCAAGATTCCCTTTTGAAGAAGCCAGAAATTCTTGAGGTTTTCCGTGATGAAAATTTTTATACGATTAAAACAAAAATAGGAACGATTAAAGTTGCAGATGCAAAAGAATATTATTTCAAGAAAGGCTTTGTCTTCCCGAGTTGGAGTGAACAAGGGGATAGTTTGGATAGTACACTTGATTTTGTTAAAGAAAAGAAAAAGTATAAAGCGATTGTTTCCTATGCTCCGAATCCTTTTTCTGGTTTTCATACGCATGCTTATGCAAAGAAAAAGGGTAATTTAGTAGATGTAGGAAGTAATATGATTTTCTTTGATCATACTGGTGAATTGCTTGAAAAAGGGGAAGTTATTTTTGAAAAGAAATTTGCGGATATGAATATGCAAGGATTGAAAGAAGCAGAAACACCCAAATTATTACAGCTTGCCTTACAAGCGAAAAAAGAAAAGAAGTAGTATAAACTACTTTTTTTCTTGACCTTTACGGGAAGAGGGAAGACATGTTATAATATGAGACAGAAAGGAAGAGACCTATGGAAGAGAAACTAACGAGGGAAGAAGTGTTGCATGTTGCTCATTTGGCAAGAATTGGGTTGACGGAGGAAGAAATTAAAAAATTTCAAGTACAACTTAAGACTTTGTTAAATGAAGTAGAAAAAATAAATGAAGTAAAAGGGTATGATGATGAAATGATTTTTACTCCGAGAGAAAAAACAACTTCGCTTCGAAAAGATGAAGTAGGGGAAATGTTAACAGCAGAAGAAGCGTTGAAGAATGTTCCGGAACGGAATGGAAATTTTGTGGAAGTGCCGGTGATGATCGATGAGTAATTATTTAGATTTAGAAGTAGAAAAGATTCATGAATTATTAGTAAAAAAAGAAATTACTCCGGTAGATTTAGTAAAAGAGGCAAGGAGTAGAATAGAAGAACAAAAAGATTTAAATGCTTTTATTACTTTGAATGAGAAAGCAATTGAGGAGGCGGAAAATCTAGGAGAAGTAGAAGAAGATAATTTGTTTTTTGGTATTCCAATTGCCATAAAAGATAATATTATAACAAAAGATTTAAGAACTACTTGTGCTTCTAAAATGTTAGAAAATTTTATTCCGATTTATGATGCGACGGTTATCGAGAAAATTAAGAAACAAAATATGATTATTGTTGGAAAAACGAATATGGATGAGTTTGCGATGGGTTCAACCAGCAGAACAAGCTATTTTGGAGCTCCTAAGAATCCGCATGATAAAACAAAGATCGCAGGAGGTTCTTCTGGTGGTAGTGCTGCTTGTATTGCAGCTCATCTTACCTCTTTCGCACTAGGAAGTGATACCGGAGGATCGATCCGGCAACCAGCAAGTTATACCGGGATTGTTGGTATGAAGCCAACTTATGGACGTATTTCTCGGTATGGGTTAGTTGCTTTCGCTTCTTCTCTTGATCAAATTGGGCCAATGACAAGAACAGTCAAAGAAAATGCCCAGCTTTTAAATATTTTGGTTGGAAAAGATGAAAAAGATTTAACCAGTGCCGATCAAGAGAAAGAGGATTTTACTCGTAAAATTGGGCAAAGTGTAGAAGGATTAAAAGTAGCGATTCCTAATTATTTTATGAGTGATATTGTTTCCGAAGAAATTAAAGAAGCAATTTATGAAAAAGTTAAATTTTTAGAAAAAAATGGGGTAACAGTAGATTATGTGGAAATGAAATATTTAGATAAAGCAGTGACTCTTTATCAAATCATTGCGATGGGAGAAGCTAGTAGCAATCTAGCTCGTTTTGATGGAGTACGTTATGGCTTTCGGGCAGATGATGTTACGAGCGTAGAGGAGATGTATACCAAAACAAGACAACTTGGTTTTGGGGATGAAGTAAAGCGTCGTATTATGGTTGGTTCTTATTTACTAAGTGGTGAGAATGCCAAAATTTATTATGATAAAGCTTTATCGATTCGCGATGATATGAAAAAAGAGTTTGATCATGTCTTTGAATCTTATGATTTGATTTTAGGGCCAACAACAACTACTACTGCCTATGGGTTAGAGGAAAATGTGGATGATCCGATGAAATCCTTTTTGGATGATGTTTTAGTCATTCCAGTTAATATGGCAGGACTTCCAGGTTTGAATATTCCTCTTGGCAAAAGCAAGAGTAACTTACCTTTTGGATTGCAAATTATTGGAAAAGCCTTTGATGAAGCGACTATTTATCAACTTGGAGCCTTTTTAGAAGGAGGTCAAAATGAGTAAATATGAGAAAACAATTGGATTAGAAGTCCATGTCGAATTAAAAACCAAGAGTAAATTATTCTCAAGTAGTGCGAATACCTATGGGATGGATACCAATACTTGTGTCAATGTGGTTGATTTGGGGTATCCTGGAACGCTTCCTACCATCAATGAAGAAGTATTACGTTTGGGGGTAAAGGCTGCCCATATTTTACATTGTAAGATTACGAAAAGAATGCATTTTGATCGAAAAAACTATTTTTATCCAGATAATCCGAAAAATTATCAAATTACACAAAACCGTACTCCGATTGGAACCGATGGTTATATAGAAATAGAAATTGATGGTGAAAAGAAAAAAATTGGCATTGAAGAAATTCATATCGAAGAAGATACTTGCAAAAGTGCTCATCGAGGAAAAGTAAGTCTACTTGATTTTAATCGGGCAGGTGTTCCTCTTTTGGAGATTGTTAGTAAACCTTGTATCAAAACCAAAGAGGAAGCGATAAAATATCTTGAAAAGTTAAAAGAGCTTTTATTCTATAGTGATATTTCTGATTGTAAGATGGAAGAAGGAAGTATGCGATGTGATGCCAATGTTTCACTTTCGAAAGACAAAGATAAACTTGGGGTAAAATGTGAAGTCAAAAATATGGGATCAATTCATAGTGTTGGGGTTGCGATTGAACTAGAAGAGAAAAGACAAGAAGAGTGCTTGGAAAAAGGAGAAGTTATCAAAGAACAGACAAGGCGTTATGATGAAAAGAAAAAAGCGACTATCTTGATGCGAGTGAAAGAAACGGGAAATGACTATCGTTATTTTCCAGAACCAGATATCCCTTTTGTGATCTTAGAAGATGCCTTTATTGAAAACGCAATTGCAACAATTCCGAAACTTCCCGATGAATTAAGAGAAATCTATCAAGAAAAAGGATTATCCAAAACCCAAGCCGAAAAAATCATTGCCAATCGTAGCTTGAGTGCTTACTTTAATCAATTTATCAAGCGAAAAACAAATTATACTTTGGCAGCTAATCTTTTATTAGGAGATGTTGCTGCTTATTTGAATAAAAAGAATACTACCATTGATAAAACCAACCTAACCTTTAACAGACTTCAAGAATTAATAGAAAAAATAGAGGATGGAAGCCTTTCTAGTAAAAATACAAAAGAAATACTAGAAATGGTGATTGAAACCGATACTCCGATTGAAGTCATCATGAAAGAAAAAGGAATTCAAAATATTAAAGATGATTCGATCATTTTACAAGTAATTGAAAAAGTAATGCAAGAAAATGAAGCGAGTGTCAAAGATTATTTGGATGGCAAAGATCGGGCTTTCAAATACTTGATGGGACAAGTAATGAAAGAAACCAAAGGAAGTGTTAATCCGAAAAAGGCAAATGATTTATTAAAGGAAAAGTTAAAAGAAAGAAGTGTCTAATCTATACTTCTTTCTTTAAAGAATCATTTTCAAGTTGAAAGAAAATTTTTCTTGCGCTATAATAAACTAGAATAGGGATGTGAAAAAATGAAAAAAGTTGGCCAATTTTTAAAGAGAAATAAACATACTGTCATTGTAGGAATTATTTGTGTATTCCTTGTGATTTTGGTTTACGTCGTAAAATTTACGTTCTTTCCGAATGAAGGAACTGCTATCTATGGGGATAGATTAGATGGAATAAAAGCGGTAGAAATAAAAAAAGACGAACAAAATGAAATTAAAACGAATCTAGAAGAGAAAGAGGAAGTAAAAGAAGCTTCTGTTTCTACGGCTGGTCGTATTTTAAATGTCATTATTACGGTAAATGATGATGTTAGTTTGGATACGGCCAAAAGTTTAACTGATTCTATTGATAGTGTTTTAGAAGAAGATCAAAAACGATTTTATGATACCCAAGTCTTTATTAAGAAAACAGGGGAGGATGCTTCTTTCCCAATTATAGGTTATCGTCATCAAGACAATGATACCTATTCTTGGACAAAGGATAGATAGGAGACATCATGAAAAAGAAATTATTTATTATTCTACCGATTGTTGTGGTACTGTCCGTTTTTATTGGTGTTTCCGTCTATTATAACCGGGCAGATGCTAATACGGCTCTTAATGTTAATGAAAAAAAATGGGTAGAAGAAAATAGTTCTACCGTTGTAGATTTTGAAGTGTTAAATAATTATCCTCTTTATGGAATGAATGGAGAAGGAGTTTTCTTTGACTTTTTAGATGATTTCGAAGAGAATGTTGGCTTAGAACTCAATAAAATAGCTTATTTAAAAGAAAATGAACCAACCACCAATACCTTTCGCTTTCGTATTTTAAATAACGATCAAGAATTAACTTCAAAGGATCTTTTGCTTTTTACCGATGGTTATATTGCTCTTGGCAAAGAGTATCAACGGATTAATCATATTTCAGATATGAAAAATATTACGTTTGGTATTTTTAAAGAAGATGCCAAAGAAGTAAGCTTTTATTTGAAATCAGGAACGAATCTCGTCTATAAATCTTATGATACAATTGATGAGTTATTTAATGCTTTAGATAATGGGGAAGTACAGATGATTATTATTCCTCATATTATGTATTTGGATCGAACAATTGGACAAGGTTACTCCATTAATTATTATTTTACGGAATTAAATAAAAAAATAGTTTTAACCTTAAGTGATGAAGATACTAGGTTGAATACTATTATGAAAAAGTATTTTGAAAATTGGAAAAACAACAAATATGTCGATGTATATAATGCTGCTTATTTAGATTATTATATTAAAGCGAACAACTTAAGTGCCGAGACCCAAGCGGATTTGCTTTCGAAAACTTATGTCTATGGTTATGTAGAAAATAGTCCTTATGAAGTAGAAGTGGATGGACAAGTAGCCGGTATTGCAGGCGAATACATTAGTAGAGTAAATCGATTAACCGATATTAGTTTTGAGTTTAAGAAATATCCAAGTAAAGAAGCCTTGAAAAAAGCAATTCAAAAGGGAGATGTTGATATTTATTTTGATTACTATAACTATCAACAGGAAAATGAAGATTATCTTCCAACCATTTCTACCTTTGTGGAAGAGTATGTTGTCTTAGGAAGACAAGAAGATAATCATATTGTCAATTCTTTTGAAAGCTTAAAAGGGCAAGATATTGTCATGTTAAGTGATGATTCCCTTTATAATTATTTTGAAAATAATAGTCGAGCGAATATAACAACCTATGATACCAAATCAAGTTTAGTAAGAAATGCCATGGATCGTTTGATAGTAGTTGATAAAGAGATTTATAATAATGAAAAACATACGACCTTCCGTAATTATGATGTTTTATATCAAGATACGATGATGGATGATTATAAGTTTATGGTAAAAAAGGAAAATGAATCTTTCTATAACCTATTTAATTATATTATTAATACCAATTCTTATTATAATTACCGTAATGCTGGTTTAGAAGATATTCATCGTAGCGTTTTAGAACGTAGCACTTTCACGCAATTATTTATTACTATTTTGCTTCTTGTTTCGATTCCAATTGTAATTTTAATTTTAACGATTTTATTCTTAAAAAGAAAAAAGAAGATCAAAAAAGTAAAGAAAGAAGATCGTCATAAATATACAGATTTATTAACTTCATTGAAAAATCGTAACTATTTAAACAAGAAAGCTCCAGAATGGGAAGCTAGTAAGGTGTATCCTCAAGCGGTGGTTATGATTGATCTAAATAATATTAAATATATTAATGATAATTATGGCCATGAAGAAGGCGATAAAGTCATAATGAAAGCGGCTTCTATTTTGGTTAGTACCCAATTAGAAAATAGCGAAATTATAAGAACCGATGGAAATGAGTTTTTAGTTTATTTAGTAGGATATAGTGAAAGGCAAGTCGAAACTTATGCCTCAAAACTAGAAAAAGAAATGAAAGAATTACCTCATGACTTTGGTGCTAGTGTTGGTTATAGTATGATCCTAGATGAAATTAAAACACTTGATGATGCCATCAATGAAGCGACACTGGAAATGATGACGAAAAAACAAAATCTAAAATAAGGAGAAAAAGATGAAGCGAGCAAGGGACTTTTTGAAAAAAGTAATAGCAATTATAAGAAGACCCGAGATGAGGATTTTACCCGGTCAGCTCGCTTTTTTCTTTGTGCTTTCGCTAATCCCTTTGGTTGCCTTAGTCGGAACCATTGGATCCAAATTTGGACTATCGATTGATTCTATTCAAAATATTTTAGAAACAACACTTCCTTCGGGTGTGATTGGCTTATTTATGCCAACAACCCAACCACAAGATTTAAACTTTAATTTGATTGTTTTCTTTGTTGCAGCCTTTATTTTAGCAAGCAGTGGACTTTATTCGATGATTAATACGGCCAATGAAATTTATAAAGTAGAGTCAAAAGGAGAAATTAGAAAAAGAATTAAGGCCATTGTCATGACATTAATTTTAATTATGTTATTCCTATTTTTAATTTTAGTTCCAACTTTTGCGGATACTCTGTTAACAACGCTTAGCAATTCGATTTCTAACCAACAAGTGGTTACCATTGTAAGAGGAGTTTATCAATTATGTAAATATCCTTTAGCTTTGGCGTTGTTATATTTTAATTTAAAACTACTTTATACCTTAGCACCTGATAAAGAAATCAGTAGTCGAAGTACGATTCCAGGTGCTGCTTTTACTACCATTATGTGGATGATTAGTACTAAAATATATATGTTTTATGTAGAATATTTTTCTCATTATGATTTATTCTATGGAAGTATGTCAAACTTGTTAATTTTGTTATGGTGGGTTTATATTTTATCTTATATCTTTACTTTGGGGTTAAGTTTTAATGCTACTGGGGTAATTCAAGAGACTCTAAGACTTAAAAAAAGTGATATTGAAGCAGCCGAAAAATTGGAAGAGGGCGAAAGGAAAAAAAAGAATCAAAGTTGATCCAAATAACGCATGTAATATTCATCAAAGGTTAGATTACTAGCCTTTATTTTTTTGGCTAACTCTACGCCCACGAAGCGATAATGCCATGATTCATAGGTATATCCTGTAATGTCTTCTTTTCCTTTGGGATATCTTAAAATAAAACCAAAGTCTTGAGCATGTTCTTGCATCCAAAGAAATTCTTTAGTATTTTCAAAAGAATTAAAATCAAGTTCTCGGTTATCAACATCTACCACAAGACCAGTTTGATGATCGGAAAATCCAGGCCGTGCAGAATAAGTATCGGCTATGGTGACTCCATCTTGATTGACATAACTTTGGTAAAGGTTTTTTTGATAATCAAAACTACGATAAGCCGAAATGGCCCGAATCGTATAACCTTCTTGTTTGGCGGTATCGACAAGACTAATAAAGGCATCTTTTGCTTCTTTTACTAAGTAGATACCACCTTTGGAATAGTTTGTATCTAAGGCTTCTAAATTTTCTGGGACATAAGTATCTTTTAAATAATAATATTTATTGACCAAAACATAGGGGGTATTTTGTTTGGGGGCTTCTTTGGTATTTATATAATAAGGTTGATCAAGACCAATATTTACTCTTGTGATAATATCTTCATCTGACAAAGTAGGATTCTTTTCTTTGAAAGTAAGATAACGATCGGTATTTTGATCTTTGTAATAACTATATTTTATAGCCATTTCCTCTTCCCAAGTTTGAGAATTTGGAGTTGTGATCTCTTCCGCTTCAAACTTGTTTTCTTCTTTCTTTTTATTATGAAAATTCTCATGTAAAAAGGGAACTAGAGTGAGACTAATCATTACCAAAAAAAGAATGACAATAAAAGGAATCCATACTTTTTTCTTTTCCACATTTCATCACCTATCTTTATAATAGCATATAACCAAAAAAAGAAAATATGAAAGAAAAATTTAACTCATAAAAGACGTAAACTGACATAATTTTTATTAGGAGTTGATCAAATGAAAAAAGTATTTGTGTTTTTTCTTAGTTTTCTTTTGTTGTTTCCTGTGGTGGTATGGGCAGAAGAGGTGCAAGAGGAACCACAAGAGGATGCATCTCAAGAAGAAAAAGTAGAAGAAAATAGTTTGTTAATTCCATCGGCGAAAGCAGGAGTTTTGATGGACGCAGCAACGGGAAAAATTCTTTTTGAAAAAAATAAAGATGAGCAGTTAGCAGTCGCTTCCATGACCAAAATGGTAGCCCAGATCTTAATATTAGAAGCGATTGAAAGTGGTAAAATCAAATGGAGTGATAAAGTAACCGCTAGTGAAAATGCTTCAGGAATGGGTGGTAGTCAAATTTATCTTTCAACAGGTGAAACTTTAACAGTAGAAGATATGATGAAAGGAATTAGTATGGCAAGTGCGAATGATGCTACTGTAGCCATGGCTGAGTTTTTAGCGGGAACCGAAGTAGAATTTGTCAAAAAAATGAATGAAAAAGTAAAAGAATTGGGGCTTAAAAATACGCGATTTAAAAATTGTACAGGTCTAGATGAAGAAGGACACTATTCTTCGGCTTATGATATGGCAGTCATTGCCAGAGAACTATTGAAACATGAAGAAATATTACGCTTTTCTTCCGTTTATGAAGATTATTTAAGACAAGATACGGATAATAAATTTTGGTTAGTGAACACCAATAAATTAGTACGTTTTTATGAAGGAGCAGATGGCTTAAAAACAGGACATACCGATGCTGCCAAATACTGTTTATCAGCTACTGCCAAAAGAGAGAATATGCGTTTAATCGCAATTGTCTTAGGAGAAGACAACAGTAGTGTGCGCAATAGTGAAACGATGGCCTTACTGGATTATGGATTTAATACCTATGAGATGCAAGTAGTAAAAAAGAAAGATGAGGTTGTAAAAACAGAAAAGCTAGAAAAAGCGACAAAAGAAAAAATAGAATTTGTTCCACTAACGGATATAGGAGTTTTAGTAAAAAAAGGAGAAGGGCAGAAAGAATATACTTATGATATTAAAATGGATAATTTGAAATTACCTGTCAAAAAAGGAGAAGCTGTAGGAAAAGTCATAGTAAAAGATCAAAATACGATCATCGCAGAAGGAGACTTAACCGTGACAGAAGATATTAAGCCTTTGTCTTTCTTGTCTTTATTTAAGAAAACATTACAAGATATTGTTGCTGGAAAAGCTAGTATATAGTATGGAAAAGGAAAATGAGTGGCATTTTCTTTTTGTATGGAATATTTCCCCCACAATGAAGATAAAAAGTATAACATATAATGAAAGGAGAAAATAAAGTGACAGAACATGAAGTAATACATGCAATAAATTTTATAAGAAAATTTAAAACAGAAACAAATAAAATAGAAACGAAAGCTGCTCAAAAAGGCTATCCTAAAAAATGTTATGATACTATTTCTAGTTTTTCTAATAAATATGGATGGATAATTATTTTTGGTATCGATGAAGAGGATGATTTCAAAATAACTGGTGTGTATGATGTAAAAGATTTACAGCGAAAAATAGCTGCTTTATGTAGTGATTCTATGAAGCCTGCTGTAAGGCCAGAATTTTTACCCCTTGAAATTGATGGTAAAAAATATTAGCTGTTAGAATAGAGGAGATCATGCAAAGTAGAAAACCATGTTACTACAAACCAAAAGGATTGAATAAAGGTTCTAATACTCGTATTGGTGATAGGGATGAGTTAATGACGGATTATGAAACATATGCTTTGCAAAGCTATAACGATGGAGTAAAAGAGGACTTAAGACCTAATAAAAGAGCTTGTTTAGAAGATTTAAATAAAGGAGAATTGAAGAAATACATAGTAAAAATAAAAGAAGAAAAGCATAATTTTTCGAAAAGTAGTGATGATAAAATTTTAAAACTCCCTGGGATTATTGATAATGCAGATGGTGCAATATACCCTACAATTGCTGGAACATTGATTTTTTGTGATTATCCCCAAGCGTTTTATCCCCAACTATTTATTGCTTGTGCAGTTATACCTGGTACAGAGTTAGGCATGACAGGAGAAATGGGAGAGAGATTTGAAGATAACAAAAGAATAGAAGGAAGCATAGAGCAAATGTTAGACGGAGCGCTATCTTTTTTAAGAAAAAACATGAAAACAAAAATAATTATTGACTCTAAAACAGGTAAAAGAAAAAATATACCAGAATATCCTATGTTAGCTTTAAGAGAAGCCATTGCCAATGCTCTTATTCATAGGGATTATAGTATTCAAACTGAAAATGCTTATATTCAAGTATACATGTATGATGATAGAATTGTAATTCAAAATCCAGGAGCCCTTTATGGGATTAACAAATTAGAAAAATTGGGTACAGATACGATTATGGAAGCGCGTAATTCGACTCTAGTAAAAATATTAGAGGAAAAAGGGGCTGTTATTGAAAATAGACATACAGGTATACCAACAATGCGTAGAGAAATGAAAAAAATGAATTTACCTGAGCCGGAATTTTTGGAAGAAAGAGGTTCATTCAAAGTGATATTTAGGAATTCAAATACTGAACAAGATTGGAAAACAAAAATAAAAAATGAGGCTCCAAAATTAAATAGTGGTGCACAAAAAGAAAATAGTGGTGCACAAAATAGTAACTACTATGAGCTTTTAATAAAATATTGCAAAGTGCCAAAGACGGCAAAAGAGATAAGTAGATATTTAGGGTATAAGTCAAAAAGTTATGTAGGAGAAAAAATAATTAAGCCTTTATTGAAATCTGATATTTTAGAGTATACCAATAAAAATACTGTGAATGCTAGGAATCAGAAATATCAAACGAAAGTTTCTTTAAAAAATTGTAAGTTTTAAATATAAGTAGTTAGTAAGGTGATTTTGAAAAGTTATTGCATTATCCCAGCTTCTCCCTTTATAATAAATAATAGGAGCGTGTGAAATGAAAAAAAGAACCAAAATAATTATTATTATCCTTGTAGTCGTTATCGTTCTTCTTCTTTTTGCTTTTCTCTTTTTTAGAGTGAATTATATTAGCAAAGGGGAAGTAAGAAATATTGTAGTAGAGAATATGAAGGTAAGAAGAAGTGAGCTTCATTTTGAAAGTATTGACTTTGAACTAGATAAGGGTGTCTATGAAGTAGAACTTTACTATCAAAATAAGGAATATGAATTTAAGATTGATGCGAAGGATGGACAGGTTATTTACACAAATTATACACCCTCTGCAAGTGATTCTGTCAAAGATCCGTCTTTAAATCAATCGACTACTACCACTTCTCCTCAAGGAGATATTGGACTAGAAGAAGCGAAGAGAATCGCTTTAGAGCAAGTGAATCTCGAAGAAAGTCAAGTGCGATTTTTAAAAACAGAACGTGATTATGATCATGGGGAGCTTTGTTATGAAATTGAATTTGTTTATCAAGGCATGGAGTATCAATATAAGATCTCTGCTAGTACGAGAAATATTGTTGAATTTGAACAAGAAAGAATTCATGATTAGAAAAAGATAAGAAAAATGCAAATAATAAAATAAAAGGTGATTGTTAGGATCATCTTTTTTGTTTGGAGGTGAAGCGTGAAAAGAAACTATGTTTTGTTCTTTTTTCTTTGGTTCATTCCAATTATGGGACAAGCCGAAACCATTGAAACCCCTTATCTTTATTATCGAAGTAGTGATAAAAATGAGTCAGCAGGTGATGAAATAAGAGTGGAAGAGAAAGCCTATCTGTTAGAAGAGGATAATCCTGAAGTAACCGAATATTATTATTTTGAAGAACATCATCCCAAAGACTATCCCATTCGAACGAATGATTATCAATATACGAGTTGGAGTGAATGGAGTAGGCGTCAAGAAGAGGGAAAAGAAGAAGAACAAAGAACGATCTATTCTTATCAAAGATTAAAGAAAATCAAGACTCTTCAATTTCAAGTTTCTTCTTCTCTTGGATTTTTATCTCTTAAAATTAATGGTAAAGAATGTTTAAAAAAAGAATCTTTTCTTTTTTATCCTAAGGAAACTTTTGAAATAACATTAGAAGAGTCTTTATACCCCGAAGAAATAAAACTAGAGATGACAGTCTATCGTCTTAGTAATGATCCAAGTGCTCAAATTAATATTACCGATCCCAAGAAAGAATATGTAGAAAAAACGATCAAAATAAACGAACCGGGTATTTCTTTGATTTGTGAAAAAGGGATTCATTTGTTAAAAAAGCTATTACTTGAAAACAAAGTACAAACTACAACAGATTTAAAAGATTTGTTTTATATCAAAATAAAAAAGCAAGAGCAAGAATATCGTTATCGGGAAAAGAAATATCGATTTCAAAAAGAACCGAAGCAAATAAAAAGTAAAGGGAAAGAGAAAGAAGGGTATCATTTGGTAGGGGAAGAGGTCAAGTATCATTATTACCGAAAGGAAAAAATAGAACTTTATGATGAAATCGTATTAGATGGTTATATCGAATTAAATCAGATTGTAAAAAGGACTACCTTTCCCTTAAAAGATCTTAAAATTGCCTCTTCCTCTTCTTGTGGAAAAACCATTCTTACTTTTACTTATCAAGATTTTTCTTTTAAAAGAGAGGCCTATATCAACTGTGAGGAAGAACATGTCGATTGAAAAAAAATTCTAGTTTTGTCGAATCGCTTGAGAAAAAGAAGAAAACCTTTTATGATGAAGGCAAAAGTTGAGGTGATGATGATGAGCTGGAAAGAAGTAAAAATTCGTGATCGGGAAATTTATCGTCAAGATCAAGAAAAAAATAAAATTGAACATTAAAAGGAGGAGAACAATATTGACAGATGATATTTTACAGTATGAGCGCTTAGTACATTATATGGTGAACAAATATCATTTTAAGGGAGAGTATGAAGATCTTTATCAGGCGGGAATGTTAGGCTTAAAAGAAGCGTTTCTTCATTATGATCCGAAAAGAGAAAGTGATTTTGTAGATTATGCTGCTCTTTATATCAAAGGGGAAATTTTGAAAGCGGTAAATAGTGAGCATCAAATTAAAAAGTCAAGAGAACTTTTAAAACTACAACAAGAGATTAAAAGTACCAAAGAAGAATTAATCCAAACGTTTGGACGAGATGTTACGAGTCAAGAGATTGCTTTTGTTTTGAATGAAAAAGTAGAAACGATTGAAGAAGCCGAAAACTTAATGAATCCTGTTTATAGTTTGGATCAAGAATTAATGCAAGAAGAAAATAGTAATTTGTATCAGACCATTGCGATGAGGGAAAAAGCCTATGATGCTGGAATATTGGATCTAAGAACAGCATTAAGTACTTTAGAACAACAAGAACAACAAATAATTACTTCTCGTTATTATGAAGATCGAACTCAACAAGAAACCGCAGAAGTTTTAGGAATTTCTCAAGTACAAGTATCAAGACAAGAAAAAAAGATTCTTAAGAAATTAAAAACCAACCTTACTTCCTAGCTAGACTTTTCTTGTCTTTTTCTTTTGCCAAAAATCTTTAAAAACATTCTAGGAAAAAGGGAAAGAGCATGATATAATACATATGAATGAGTGGTGAGATAGTGAATAGTATTTATGATTTAACGATGGAAGAGCTGGAAAACTATTTTTTAGAACATCAAGATAAAAAATTTCATGCTGTTCAACTCTTTGAATGGCTTTATCAAAAAAGAATCAAAACGATTGAGGAAGCGACCAATCTAAAAAAAGAGACAAGGGAACAACTAAAAAAAGATTTTTCTTTTCAAAACATTACCATTACTTCTGTTGAAGAGGGAGAAGGAGTAAAAAAATATCTTTTTACTTTAAACGATCAAGAGCATATTGAAGCAGTATTGATGTATCATGATTATGGTTTATCGCTTTGTATTTCTAGTCAAGTAGGTTGTAATATGGGCTGTGCTTTTTGTGAATCGGGTAGAAGAAAAAAGGTAAGAAACCTTACAACGGGAGAAATGGTAGAACAAATCTTACAGATCGAAGAATCATGTGGTGAAAGAATTCGTCATGTGGTCGTGATGGGAATTGGGGAACCTTTCGATAACTACGATAATGTTTGTAAAATGATTCAGATTATTAATCATCCCAAAGGACTTAATATTGGGGCAAGACATATTACAGTATCTACTTGTGGAATTGTACCCAAAATTCGGGAATTTAGCGATTTTCCTTACCAAGTAAACCTGGCCGTCAGCTTACATGCGCCCAATGATACTTTACGGAAAGCTTTAATGCCGATTGCCAAAGTCTATCCTTTAAAAGAATTAATGGAAGCGCTTGAGGAATATGAAAAGAAAACGTCTCGGCGGCTTACGTTTGAATATATTTTATTAAAGGATGTCAATGATAAAGAAGAACAAGCTAGAGAACTTGTTTCCTTATTAAAAGGAAAGAATGCCTATGTTAATTTAATTCCTTACAATGAGACACAGCATTTACAATTTAAAAGAAGTAATACTATTCAAATTGCTAGGTTTTATGATATACTGAAAAAAAATGGAATATGTGTAACTATACGGCGTGAGTTTGGTGGAAAAATAAACGCTGCATGTGGTCAACTTAGAAGTATAAAGGAGGAAGTATGAGATCGTTTTATTTAACCGATGCCGGGAAAGTACGGGATCATAACGAAGACAGTGTTTTAATAGTTCATAATAGTGAAAATGAGGTATTAATGGCGATTGCAGATGGTATGGGAGGGCACTCTGCGGGAGAGGTGGCTAGCTCCATTGCCATTACTTATTTAGGAAGGCATTTTAATGAGACCTTTAAAAATATGAGTAAAGTGGATGCGGTGAATTGGTTAAGAGATAGTGTGAATGAAATCAATAGTAGCATCTTTACTTATGAAAGAGAACATCCAGAAAGTAAAGGGATGGGAACAACCTTAGTAACGGCCATTGTAACGCCAAAATATATTTTATTTGGAAATATCGGAGATTCTTCTGGCTTTGTCATGAAAGATGGTCATTTACATAAAGTAACTTATGATCATACCCTTGTGAATCTTTTGGTGTCTGCGGGAGAACTTACCAAAGAAGAAGCAAAAGATCATCCTAAGAAGAACGTCTTAATGAAAGCATTAGGGGCCAATGATCCCATCGATATTGATATTTTTGATTGTGATATGGAAATTGATGAGATTTTACTTTGTAGTGATGGGCTAACCAATATGTTAGATGAAGAACAAATTGAAAAAGTCTTATTAGGTGAAGGAGATATTGAAGATAAAGTGATTAAATTAATTCGCAAAGCAAATAATCGTGGGGGAACCGATAATATTTCCGTTGCTTATTTACAACGAAAAGAAGAAGGTGAAGAGTAGTGATAACAAAGGGGCAAAAAATAAATAATCGTTATGAAATCATCAAAACCATTGGCGAAGGTGGTATGGCGAATGTTTATCTTGGCTATGATACCATTTTAGATCGCAATGTAGCGATTAAAGTATTACGTGGTGATTTAGCGACAGATGAAAAGTTTGTAAGACGTTTTCAACGGGAAGCGCTCTCGGCGTCTAGTTTATCCCATCCTAATATTGTGGAAGTCTATGATGTAGGAGAAGATAATGGCCTTTACTATATCGTCATGGAATATGTGGAAGGAAAAACTTTAAAACAACTTCTTAAAAAACGTGGTAGCTTAACTCTAAGTGAAGCGATCGATATTATGTTACAAATCACCGATGGTATGGCTCATGCTCATGATAGCTATATCGTTCATCGGGATTTAAAACCTCAAAACATTATGATCAAAGACGATGGTCAAATCAAAATTACTGATTTTGGTATTGCTATGGCTTTAAATTCCACGCAATTAACGCAAACCAATTCCGTGATGGGCTCAGTTCACTATTTACCCCCAGAACAAGCAGCGGGGAAAGGTTGTACCATAAAAAGCGATATTTACTCGATGGGAATTATCTTCTATGAACTATTAACAGGGGAACTCCCTTTCAAAGGAGATAGTGCTGTTGAAATTGCCCTAAAGCAAATGAAAGATCCTTTGCCTGATGTGCATCAAATGAATAAAGATATTCCCCAAAGTATTGAAAATATCATCTTGAAAGCAACCGCCAAGAATCCCAAAAATCGTTATAATGATGTTAAGGAAATGCACAATGACTTACTAACTTGCTTGAATGACGATCGCATGAATGAAGAGCCTTATGTTTATCCTTATCCCGAACATGAAGTTGATGAGACAACGAAGATCATGGAACCGGTTAGTGATGCAACGGAAGAGAATATTGCGACTCCAATTGTTGATAAAAAAGTAAAAAAGAGCAGCAAGTTGATTATTATTTTATCTTGTATTGCTGGAGCGATTATTCTAGCTTTAGTTACCATCTTCTTCATCATTCCAAGAGTAACCGAAGAGCCAAATGTAGAAGTCCCGGATGTTAGTGATATGACCGTGGAAGATGCCGAAAAAGAGTTAGAGAAAAAAGGCTTTGAAGTGGCCGAAGAAACAAGAAAACAAAATAGTGATGAAATAGAAAGTGGCCATGTTATCGCCACCGATCCCAAGGCAGGACGAACCTTGAAAAAGGGTAGTGAGATTACGATCATTGAATCGACCGGAAAAGAGAAGTATCAATTGGAAGACTTTGTGGGACAAGAGGATGCCAATAAAATAAAAGATCAATTAGAAGAGCAATATGGTATTACTGTAAATATTACCAAAGTAGCCGAAGAAACATATGACCGTGAATATGATGAGTATGAAGTGCTTGATCAAGATCCAGAAGTGGGAACCGAATTGGATGAAGGGGATACCGTAACCCTTTATATTCCAAACTTAGTATATTATCCAGATATGCAAGCGGAAGGTTGGAATATTGATGCGGTAGAATCGTTTGTAGCAAAATATGGCTTGATTCTAAATCGAGTGGATCAAGTAGCTGAAAACATGACCAGTGGACAAGTTATTTCCCAAGGTATTGCCCCAGGCAAACAGGTGGTATCGGGACGTACTCTAACTGTAACCTTTGCCAAATCGGCTTCTACCCCAGCCGAAGAAAATCCTTCTTCCACCGATAAAACCGAAGAAGAAACCGGAGGAGGAACGAGCAACAACCAAGGAAGCAATAGTGGAACTACTACTCAAAGTGAACAAAAAAATAACCCTTAAGGAGGAAGTATGCAAGGACAAATCATTAAAATTAGTAGTAATCTTCATTATGTAGAACAAAACGGAACGATTTATCCTTGTATCCCTCGAGGAAAATTTAGAAAACAGCATGTAATCCCACGGGTTGGTGATTATGTTGTTTTTGATAAAGATCAAAAAGTAATTGAAGATATATTACCAAGAAAAAATGAATTTGATCGTCCTTTTGTAAGTAATATTGATCAAGCCTTCATCGTTACGAGTCTAAAACAACCGGATTTTTCTTTGGCTTTACTTGACCGTTTCTTGGTTTTAATGGAATTACACCATACCACTTCCATTATTTGTATTACCAAAGAAGATTTATTAACCAAGGAAGAAAAAAATAAAATTCACCCTTTTTTAACATATTATCAAAAGATAGGATACCCTGTTATTTCCAATCAAGACCTTGTTACCATAAAAAAAATGTTAGCTTTAAAAACGAGTGTATTTACTGGTCAAACAGGAGTAGGAAAATCAACTCTTTTAAACCATCTAAATAAAAATTGGAAGATTGAAACTGGAGAAATTTCTCTCGCTCTAGGAAGAGGAAGACATACTACAAGAACCGTAGAGCTTTATCCTTTTCAAGATGGTAAAGTTTTAGATACCCCTGGATTTTCCGCTTTAAGCTTTAAAGAGTATACCAAACAAGCAATCAAAGAAGCCTTTATTGAATTTAAAAAGTATCCTTGTCCTTACCAAGATTGTACCCATACCAAAGAAAAGGAATGTAGGATCAAAGAAGAAGTAGAAAAAGGCGTTATTCTAAAAAGCCGTTATGAGAGTTATTTAAGATTTGTTGAGGAGGGAAGAAAATGAAAATTAGTGCATCCTTTCTAGGAGTTGAAAATATTCCTGCTTGTTTAGAAGCTCTGAATCAAACCGATGTTGATTTCATTCATGTCGATGTTATGGATGGAAAATATGTCAAACAAAAAACGCTTCCCTTTCAAGAAATGCGTCATATCAGTAATTACACTCAAAAACGCTTGGATGTTCATTTAATGGTCGAAAAGCCAAGCGAGTACATTGATCAATATGCCACCCTAAATACCGAATATATTACCATACACCAAGATATCAAAGAGGATGTTCTTTCCTGCTTAAAGCAAATTAAAAATTATGCCATAAAAACAGGACTTGCCTTAAATCCAAATGATACCATTCAAGAGATGATTCCCTATTTACCTTATCTTGATTTAATCTTAGTTATGGGTGTAGTACCAGGCAAGAGTGGACAAGAATTCTTAGAAGAAACCAAAGAAAAACTAAAAGAAGTACAACAATTGAAAAAAGAATACCCCAAATTAAACTTTCTCATAAGCATTGATGGAGGAATCAATGATAAAAATGTTCACCAGATAAAAGATTTTGTCGATATTATTGTGAGTGGGAGTTATATTACCAAAAGTAAAAATTATCAAGAAGCAGTTAATTGTTTAAAAGAAGAAAGAAAAGAGGTTTGAAACATGGAAGAAAAAGAAAAACAAGAATCAGTAGAGCAAGAACAGCAGGCAGGAGTAGAAACAAAACAGGAAGAAAGTGCTAAGATACCGACAAGTGCAGAAGGGACAACAGATCAAGTAAAAGGGAAAAAACATCAGACCTTTTTCCTGGTTCTCCTTTTTGTAGTATTTCTAGCTTTTGTTTATTTTTTGCCAGAAATTACAAGTTTTATTAAAAAGCAACAACAAGAGCAAGAATTAAAAGCATCAGAAAGAGATGGAACCATGCGCTGTACTTTTACAAGAGAAGGGGAGAATGTGGATTATGACATTGAGCAGGTCTTTACTTATGAAGACAATTCCCTAAAGAAAAGTACCATTACAACTACAAATCAGGTGAAAGGTAATAGCGCTGAAAGTAATATTGTGAATGCGGAACAAAGTTGTGAAAATTTAAAACAGTCGCTAGCTTTGATTAATGGTATTACGATTGATTGTCAAGGATCAGAAATGAATCAAGTTACAACCGAAACAATTGACTATACAATCTTAGATTTAAATGACTTAACCTCGAATGTCGCTGAGCTTGGAGGCTTTGCCCCAGAATATGAATTAAACCAAAACATGAATACGATTGAAAGAGGTTTAGAGCAAAATGGATATACTTGTTCTAGAACAGAATATTAAAAAGTGTAGATGAAATTACACTTTTTCTGTTTGATGAATAAAATTTAAGAAATCATTAAAATGCGTAATAATATATTTTTGCATCTCTAGATTGTAAAAAACAGCATCATACTCTCTAAAATGATTGATAACATGTTCTACATAGGTTCCCATATTTTCTCCAATGGCTGTTGGTCGTTTTAATTTGTGTCCTTTTTCTTCTACTACTTGCAAAAGATCAAGATCGACTAACCAAGCACTAAGTTGAGAAACTTTTAATTTTTCCATCCACTCGCTTGATCGTAATTGATTTAATTTTTGGGTGATTCTGCTTATGGTCAAAGAAGAAGTGTATTCATATTGACTTAATTCTTTTGTTGTTAACGAAAAAGGGATCAATTTAATCTTGTTTTTTGATATATTTTTATGAGCATTCGTAAGAATATCCTTTAAAACATCATTGACATAAAATAAGCAACGAGAAATACGAATATTATTGAGTATTTCATTATCTGAAATAATTTCACCAGTTAAAGGGTGAATTCCTTTGGCCATATTTTCAATATAACCTTGGGCATGCTTTAATAATTCTAGATTCATATAAAACCTCTCCTCTTTTTGCGGCTTATTATACTACAAAATACAAGAAAAGTCTACTTTATAGAAAAATGTCTTGGTGATAGACAACGTTTTGCGATATGATTAATGTAAGAAAAGTAGAAAAGAAGTGATACATTTATGAAAAAAGCAAATAAAAATCTAAAAAATTTTTCTTTTACAGTAGATGTAGAATTCAATAAGCACTATAAAAACAATTGTTCGAATGGAGGGCGCTTTAGAATTACCTTATAGCATAAGGCTTTTTCAGTGTGCCAAAAAAAGAATAGGATGTAGAGATCCTGTTCTTTTTTCTTTTCTAAAATGATTCTATGTGTTAGAGCGAAGAAGATTAGGAAAGAATAAAATAGAAGGAGTGTAAGAAGGAATGAAAAAGAAAGAAAAGATTGTACTAGTAGGATTAATTCTATTACTAGTGGTAACCATTGTAGGGGTAAGTTATGCTGCTTTTTCTTATAGTAAAAGAGGAGAAAAAGTAAATACCATTACAACTGGTCAAATTGTAATGACTTATACCGAAACCGATAATATTATTCAAATTGATGGGGCTTTGCCAACAACCGATAAAACAGGTACGGTTCAATTAAAGAATGGAGAATATTTTGATTTTAATATTTCCAGTACCATTGTAGGAAATGTAAATATCAACTATGAAATAAGTGCCAAAGAAGTAGGAGAATCAACCATTGCTGGTAGTAATATCAAATTATATTTAACAAAATTAAATGGTAGTGAAGAAGAACCTTTAATGACACCAGAAACATATCATGAAGAAGCAGAAGAAAATACTTATACCGGAAGACCAGCCGGAGAGATGAGCTTATACAAAGGAAGTATGAACTCTAGTGAAAATAATAATTATCGTTTAAGAATGT
>ERZ1643249.1727-NODE-1727-length-21463-cov-164.650878_pt1 | contig 21463 bp, 22 predicted proteins | sample MGYA00579263_ERZ1643249 | MGnify/ENA primary metagenome ERZ1643249 (study PRJEB29033, sample SAMEA4952264) | chicken gut metagenome | biome: Broiler Chicken; feature: Gastrointestinal Tract; material: Caecum | place: Ireland | collected 2018 | study: Broiler... | reverse complement strand
GCACCTCCATTCCTGCCTCCCATTATACAGATAAAATCAGACCGCGCCCAGGGGCTTTTGAAAAGTCCGGTAAAGTCTACACCTAAATGACCATCCGTCCCGTATATCCGAAAGGTAGGAAATCAGCTTAAAAAACAGGCTATTTCCACGCTCTTGGAATTGTGGTAGAATGATTAAGTACAAAGCGACAAATCTGAATTTAAGGAGATCAATTTATGAACGGAGTAATCCTATATCAATCAAAATACGGCGCTACAAAAAGATACGCTGAATGGCTGTCCGAGGAAACCGGGTTTCAGTGTATAGAAACAAAAAAAGCTGATATTAATGAAATTATTACATATGATCCTATTATTTTAGGCGGAGGAATATATGCTTCCGGTATTGCCGGCTTGTCTTTTCTAAAAAAGAATATCAATAAATTAACGGACAAAAAGATCATTGTATTTTGTTGCGGTGCATCTCCATATGAAGAAAATGCATTTCAGCAAATCAAAGCGCATAACATGAAAGATAATTTATCTGATATTCCAGTCTTTTACTGTCGCGGCGCATGGGATATGGACGCAATGTCTTTCAAAGATAGAATATTATGCAACTTACTTAGAAAGGCTGTTGCAAAAAAAGATCCATCTGATTACGAAATATGGGAAAAGGCATTAATGGCAGCCGGAGACAGCAGCTGCGACTGGACTGACAAGAAATACATTGAACCAATACTTGAATGTATTAAGCGATAAACACCTGTTTGTTAAGCAGGCAAAGTATAATTAGCCCCTTGAGATTTCACCACCTTCCGAGAGGCGTTGTCGGGTGTTATTAAAGCCCCGGAAACCCTTGAAAATACGCCAATTTATCCATGCGAAGGCGTTATAGGCTGTTATCGAACATTACCGCATTTTTATGGCCTCACGGACGCTCGTGAGGGAAAAATTAAGGGCAAAACACAGGGAACGACAAGAGAATGAAGTGGCAAAGAGAACTGTCGTGATGTGTGCCAGGCTCCGCCGGAGCCTCCCCTGTGTGAAGCCGGACAACTGAATATAGCGGCTCTTGTGAGCCGATGGATTGACGGACATTAGTGTTTCTGCTGATGTCCGTTTTTCTATGCCTAAAATCAGATGCGAAAGAGGGTTCCGGGCTGGGCCTCCTTTTTGTGTCGCAATGGAGGTCCTGGAAACTGACCGCATTGAAAATCAGGTGGTTATGGACGTGATCCCTGTCTATGTGGGTGGTGAGGACAAACTCATATTTTCCCCCCAGGACCTCCCGCGCCAGCTCCATGCCGATCCGGTGGGCTTCCTCCGGCGTGACCTCCCCAGGCTCAAACGCCTGGATGAGGTGCCGGCCCAGGTTCGTGCCCTTGTCGATGGCATGGCGGCGGGTCCAGGCAAATTCGATGTCGGCGGTCTCGGCGGAGCAGCCGAAGGAGGACACCAGCAGTTTCCCGTCCGTCTTGTCGGGATTGCAGATATAGTCAATGGCCGCTTTCAGCGTTGACTTAATAGGATGCGTCTTTGTAACTGCCATATCTGCTCCAATCTCTCCAGGATCTCCTCCATATCGGCTTGATAGGTTGGGCCGCCGGCGTTCACCCTCTTGGCGATTTGATTGATGTTCCGGCCGATGGAGCCCAGGGCCTTTGTCATCTCCTTGATGTCGGTGGTGTCCACCTGAATGATGTATCCGTCAATCGCCATCTTCCGCAGATATGCCCCATACCGCTTTGTGGGGAGCTGCGCCATCTTCTCGTCGATGAGCCGCTTCTCCTCCTCCGTCACCCAGAACTTCATCTGGATGTTCCGCTTTCTGTTTACCATTCCGCTTCGCCTCCGTTTCTTATAAGGGTCTGGGACTATCCCAGCAAGCAATTTTCGTGTTTAGGGGCAGGGGTCCCCCTAAACCGAAAATCCGCCAGTGGGTACTCACTGGCTGTGCTTGCTATCGTAACCCTATCCTCGTATTCCCCCCTACTAATACTACAATTCGGAGACTGTATTTTGGCTATATCTTGACTGGAAAGCAAAAAAGTTGTATTATGGTTAGCAGCAACTAACCAAAAAGAGGTGAAGCTCATATCATGACGCATGGGAGCCATTATCTTGGCAAATTATACAATGATCTTATAATCAATTCTCCCCAGACAATCTCGATGGATATTCCTTCTGATATGGGTAAAGGAAGAATTGCCCAAACAAAGATTAAACATGGAGTTATTCTTTCTGACTGGCAAATGTGTTATCAGTCTGATATGAATGTGCAGGGACCTGTCAGCAAAGAGTATATACAAATTATTTTTTGCCTAAATGACGGGATTTCCTGGGGGATCATGGATGAACGACGGTCTGTTACTATTCAGAAGAATGAGTCCTGTATTTATGCCGGACATGGAGGAACAGAATATATTTGCTACAAGAAAGACAGCAATTTCTCATTTAAGAATATCAAAATCCCCATTCCTTATTTCTCTCATCTTCTCGCAGATTACTTTGACGGGCAGGAAGTAACTGCCTATGAAAAGAAACTGCTCAACGGGATTTCTAAAGTTCCGGTAACACCCATCATGGAGCAGATTTTAACAGAGACAAGCCAATTCACGCAATATCGCGGAGGTTTGGGTTATCTATACTTGGATGGCAAGTTACTGGAACTGTTGTCAATTTATTTGGGCGAACTGCTTGAATTGGACATCCTGATGGGAAAAAGTATCTCTATGTCCCGGACAGAAAGAACTGCCATTATGGAAGCTAAGCGAATTATAGACAGTCAGCTTGCATTCGCTCCTTCATGCGAAGAACTATCCCGTATGGTACACTTAAGCATGACGAAGCTGACACGCGGGTTCTCATCGTTCTATGGTATGCCGATCCATCAATATGTTATTGAACAGCGTTTGGCACAGGCCGCACAGTTACTTTTAGAAGGAGACTGGAATGTAAGTGAAGTTGCCGCAATAGTCGGTTATGGGAAGGCCAGCAATTTTGCGGCTGCCTTCAAAAAGCGGTATGGCGTAGCGCCCAAAAATTATCGAGAAAGCCGGTTCGATAACGCAAAAAATAAAGCCTGACCGTTTTTGGGTCAAAATGGGCAGGTTTTGGGTTGGATTAGTCTGTGATAACTGATATTCTATGTGGTGTGGTTGGTACTGCTAACTACACCACATTTTAATTTTCCAACAAAGTGAGGAGGCATGAGCATGAAACAAAAGTTGAATGCGAAAGACTTTATTCTCATCGGTGTCCTGACTGCCCTCATGTGGATCATCTGCATGATTATCAGCACCATTATGAGCGTGGCTGGCCCGGTGACCAATGTGTTTTACCCGTCCGTTGTTGCTATTCCTAATGGTATCGTGATGATGCTTCTGCTGGCAAAAGTGCCAAAGAAAGGGGTATTTACCATCTGTGCCGCCATTCAAGCCATTCTGTTCCTGCTGGTGGGCGCTTTCTGGTTCATCCCCATCGGTCTGGTCATTGGTGGTGTCATCTGCGACTTCTTGGTTATGGGACGCAAAGAAATCACGATGAAATCTATGATGGCAGCGTATGCGCTGTTCAGTGCTATTTTTGCTTTCAGCGCCATCTGCCCCATCAAGTTCCTTCAAAGTGCCTTTGTAGGTGCGATGGAGAAGAACAATATTGCCCCGGAGTACATCGAAGGGATGCTGAATATCACTTCTGTTCCAATGCTGGTAGTCATTGTCGCTGTTGGGCTGGTAGGTGGTCTGATTGGCGGTTTTATCGGCCAGAAAGCGTTGAAGAAACACTTTATCAAGGCTGGACTCGTTTCAGTAAAATAACAGGATCAGCCCCCTGAAAATTCATCAGACAAACGCGGGCAAGCGGGCTGCCTGATTTTAGAGTGCGGGGCTGAATGTGGTCCCGCACTTTGATTTTATAGGGAGGCATTGGAATGGAAGAAACACAAATTAAACAGATTATTGAGCGGCAGCCCCTCCATGGGTCTGCGCTCCTGGACCCGCGCTGCAAGATCCTTCTCCTGGTTTGCATCGGCTTTGTCAGTTATTTTCTGGCCGGAGAAGTTGTCAGTCTTGTACTCATGCTGGTTTACGGATTGTTCATCGCCCTGGGTAATGGCGGAAAATGGGCTGTAAAAATGATAGTGACCTATATCATTGTCGCTTATCTCAATGCTCTGCTCCGTTATGTGCAGGTGCCGGTTTTGAGTGTGATTATGAGTGTGTTCGGCGTGACGGTTCTGAAACTGATCCCCATTGTAATGATGGGACTCTGGATATTGCGGACCACCTACATGGATGACCTAATGGTGGCTCTCCAGAGGATGAGGCTGCCGCAGGCAGTCACGATCCCTCTTGTGGTTATGTTCCGCTATATCCCTACCTTACGGATTGAATACCGGCAAATCCGCAGCACGATGGATATTCGAGGTATCAGCGATACCCTCTGGAAACGGGTATCTCATCCACTGGCGACGATAGAGTATATTTTGATACCGCTGCTGATGCGATGCCTGAAGGTCACAGATGAACTTGCGGCATCTGGCACAACGCGGGGGTTAGAACTGGAATGCAAACGATATGCACTGAGGCCGATCCGTTTTGCGTGGCCGGAAATCATAGTATCTCTGCTGGGTATTCTCTTTTTGGCTGGCCTTCTCCTTATTGACCAGACCAAAATCGGGGAAATCATTTTGTGGAGGGTATGACGATGATCTCATTTCAGAATTTTAGTTTTCGATATGAAGAAAGTCAGGATTTTACTCTCCGTGGTATTGATATGACCGTACAGACCGGAGAATTTATCCTCCTGACCGGAAGAAGCGGCTGCGGCAAAACAACACTGATCCGTTCCCTCAATGGCCTTATTCCACACTTTTATCCTGGAGAAATCAAAGGCGATCTGTTGATGGATGGCAAATCATTATTGGAGATGAAGCCTTCCGAGCTGGCCGGACAGATCGGGACGGTGTTTCAAGACCCACGCTCTCAGTTCTTCATGACAGATACGACACGGGAACTGGCTTTTGGCTGCGAAAATCTTGGCCTCGCCCGTGAGGAAACGATTGAGCGAATTGCAAAAGCTGCAAAAGAACTGGAATTGGTGGACTATTTGAACAGAAGTATTTTTGCTTTGTCCAGTGGCGAAAAGCAACAGATTGCAATCGGCTCTGTATATGCGCTCTCTCCAAAAGTTTATATTTTTGATGAGCCATCGGCCAATTTAGATTATGCCGCCACAAAACGGCTTGCCGAAATTATGGGGAAACTTAAACACGCTGGATATACCATTTTTGTGGTAGAACATCGCTTTTACTATCTTCGTGATTTGATTGACAGGGTTTTTCTTATACAGGAAGGGAAAATTGAGCGCGAGTTTACAAGAGAAGAATTTTGCTCACTGCCGGAAAAAACACGCATTTCCTACGGTTTGCGGACAGCATACCCGGAGCGTGATGCGGAGCATTATCAGGAAAAACCGCGTCCGCATAGCGGAACACATCTGATGGAAGTCCACAATTTAGGTTTTTCCTATAAGAAAGGCCCGGATGTGTTTCAAAATGTCAGTTTCGAAGCCCATGCGGGAGATGTGATTGGCATCCTTGGACACAACGGGGCCGGAAAGACAACGCTCTTATCCATCCTGACTGGTCTATTAAAGCAGCGGCATGGGGAAGTCAACTTAGACGGGAAAAAACTCACTCCACGGCAGAGGCGGTCGCTTTCCTATCTTGTTATGCAGGATACAGATTATCAGCTCTTTGCCAGCAGTGTGGAAGAAGAACTGTCTCTGGGAATGAAGGAAGATTGTAAAGAAAAAGTGGATGCCACATTAGACGCTTTGGAGCTATCAGAATACCGGGAGCGCCACCCTGCATCCCTATCAGGCGGTCAAAAGCAGCGCGTCACCATTGGCGCAGCCATCGTAAAGGATAGCCCGGTGATCTACTTTGACGAGCCTACCAGCGGCTTAGATTATGACTCTATGGTTCGCGTTAGCAATTTGATAGAACAGCTTTCTAATTCCGGGGTGATTGTTTTTGTTGTATCCCACGATTTTGAATTTATTGTCCGCACTTGTACGGAAGTGGTTCAGTTAGACGATCACGGAGCCATTCAAAATCACAGGCTTTCGCCGGAAATCCTGAAAACTCTTTCTAATAAGTATTTTACCTGATGGGAGGTTAGACTTATGTTCCAAAAAGTATTTGAATACGCAGGGCCTCATAAAAAGGGGCTTTATGCGGCAACGGCGGTTGTGCTGGTTAGCGTCCTTATGGGGGTGCTTCCCTTCGTACTGGCCTACCAGGTGATCGCGCCGTTGGTTATGGGGGAAGCGATAGACGCCTCCTTCGTCATTCTTCGAGTGGTTTTAGTATTGGTATGCCTTGTTTTGCAGGCAATCTTCTACGGCTGGGGATTGAACATCTCACACAAGGCTGCCTATGACACGCTACTGCGTCTGCGGACCGCTTTGCAAAAACGGTTTGAGAAGCTGCCTCTTGGAGTGATCCAGGATAAAGGTACAGGAACAGTTAAAAAGCTGTTTGTCGATGATGTGGACAGCTTGGAAGTTCTGTTGGCTCACTCTATGCCGGAGGGCATTGCAAATCTAATGATCCCGATTGCGGTTTATGTGGCCATGTTTTTCGTGGACTGGAAACTGGCGCTTTTGTCGCTGGCTTCTATCCCCATCAGCTTGATTGCCATGAAAACAATGTACTCCGTTGGTATGAAGAAAATGGGTCCCTATTATATGGCCGGGCAGAAGATGAACAATACCATTATTGAGTACATCAACGGCATGGAGGTTGTCAAGGTATTCAATAAGGACGCGGACTCCTATGAACAGTTCCGCAAAGATGTTTCTGACTATCGGGACTATACCTTGGCATGGTATAAGGCAGCATGGCCCTGGATGGCGATTTACAGCAGTTTATTACCCTGCACCATCATCCTCACCCTTCCTTTGGGCGCATGGTTTGTCCTTTCAGGCTGGTCAACTCTGCCAGATCTGATTTTGGTGCTATGCCTTTCCTTGAGCATTGGTATGCCGCTGCTAAAATCTCTTGGGTTCCTGCCTACAATGCCGCAGCTTAACTATAAGATTTCTGCGCTTGAACAGGTTTTGGATGCGCCGGAGCTTCAGCAGACAGACGATGGGTTACACGGAAAAGATGACACCATTACTTATGACCATGTTTCGTTTGCGTATCAGACCATGCAGCCAGGCCCAGACGGGAAACCTACGGTTGTGGAGGATGAAGTTCTCCATGATATTTCTTTTACTGCAAAGGCGGGGCAGAAAACCGCACTTGTAGGCGAGTCCGGTTCCGGCAAGAGTACCTTAGCCAAATTGCTGATCCATTATTATGACCCGCAAAAAGGCAGTATCTCCATTGGCGGACAGAAACTTTGTGATATGAGCCTGGAGGCGCTGAACAGCCACATCTCCTATGTGGCGCAGGACCAATATCTGTTCAACACCTCGCTACTGGAAAACATCCGGCTTGGCCGACTGAACGCAACGGACGAAGAAGTAATGGAAGCAGCGGAGAAAGCCCAATGTATGGAGTTCCTGGAAAAACTGCCCCAGGGTATTCATTCTATGGCCGGTGACGCAGGAAAGATGCTCTCTGGCGGTCAGCGCCAGCGTATCTCCTTGGCGCGGGCGATCTTAAAGGATGCTCCCATTGTAGTGCTTGATGAGGCAACTGCTTACGCCGATCCAGAGAACGAAGAAAAGATGGAGGCCGCCATTGCAGAGCTTGTGAAGGGGAAAACCCTGGTTGTCATTGCTCACAAGCTGCCTGCGATTATGAACGCCGATCAAATTTGCGTTATGGATCGCGGAAAACTGGTGGCAACAGGCAAGCATCAGGAGCTGATCCAGTCCTGCCCTGAATATCAAAAGTTGTGGAAAGCGGCGCAGGACAGCGCCGAGTGGAGAGTACACACTGCAAAGGAGGGAAAATAAATGTTTGCTTTGTTTTCAAGAATTTTGAAACTCTCTGGCCGATATAAAAGCCGTATCCAGGTAGCATTTGTCTGCGCATTTTTAGAGTCCATCCTCTCCAAAATGCCAATTTTCCTGGCCTTTGTAATTTTGAGCGGCTTTGCAGCCGGAACGCTGACCGGCCAGACTTGCCTCTATGTGGGCCTTGGTCTTGCTGCGGCTGTGCTTGTACAGATGCTCGTACACTATCTTAGCGACAGCTTGCAAAGTGCGGCGGGATATTTGATGTTTGCTGATAAGCGTATGGAGCTGGGCGGCCATCTGCGGAAACTTCCAATGGGATACTTCACTTCTGGCAACATCGGAAAGATCAGCTCGGTTCTTAGCACCGATATGGTGTTTATCGAGGAAGTTGCCATGAGTACCCTGGGCAATATGATGAGCTATCTACTCTCCTCCCTGGTTCTGCTGGCTTTCATGTTTTATCTGAACTGGCAGCTTGGCTTGATTGCCGCCCTCGTGACAATTCTGGCATGGCTGGTATCCAAGGGGATGAACAAAGTATCTCTTCGGGAGGCGGCGGGCCGTCAGGAACAGAGTGAACGGCTGACGGATGCCGTGTTGTCCTTTGTGGAAGGTATTGGCGTTATTAAGAGCTATAACCTGCTGGGTGAGAAGTCGGAAGAATTAACCGGGAATTTCAGACGGTCCAGAAATACATCCCTTGCCTTTGAGAGAAAAATGACCCCCTGGACCATGGGGCTGAATATCCTTTATGGCATTGGTATTGCGGCAATTTTCGGGCTGGCAATCTTTCTGGAACAGAAAGGCGGCCTTTCCCTGGCTTATGTTCTTGGCGTTCTTCTGTTCGTATTTGATTTGTTTGGACCGCTGAAAGCACTCTATGGCGAGGCATCTCGCCTGACTGTAATGAACGCGGCATTGGATCGCATTGAAGCGGTATTGGATGAGCCAGAACTCCCCGATACTGGTAAGCAGCACTTGCCTTCCCAGGCACAGCCGGGGCAGCCGGAAGTACAGTTTAGCGATGTTGCTTTTGCCTATCAGGACAAAGAAGTGCTGCACCATATCAATTTCGCTATGAAGAAAAACTCTATGACGGCTCTGGTCGGTCCTTCCGGTGGCGGTAAATCCACTATCGCAAATCTGCTGGCCCGGTTGTGGGATGTAAAATCCGGCAGTGTGACAATTAGAGGTGTGGATATTCGGAATGTACCCCTGTCGGAGCTGATGGATCAGATCAGTATGGTGTTCCAGCGGGTGTATTTGTTCCAGAATACGATCTATAACAACATCAGCATGGGAAAACCGGATGCCACGGAGGAAGAAGTATATGAAGCGGCAAAAAAAGCCCGCTGCTATGATTTCATCATGGCTTTGCCTAACGGGTTCCAGACCGTGGTTGGAGAAGGCGGCGCTACTCTTTCCGGCGGTGAGAAACAGCGTATTTCGATTGCGCGCTGTATTCTGAAGGATGCGCCTATCGTTATTTTGGACGAAGCTACCGCAAGTGTTGATACCGACAATGAAAGCTATATTCAAGAGGCTATTTCGGAGCTGGTAAAGGGTAAGACCTTGCTTGTGATTGCTCACCGCTTGAATACCATCCAAAATGCCGATCAAATCTTGGTAATTGACAACGGCCAAATCGCACAGCATGGCATCCACGAGGAACTTCTGGAGCAGCCGGGTATCTATCAGGATTTCGTCAATATTCGAAAGAATGCTGCTGGATGGAGCCTAGTCTAAATGCAGGATGTATCACATGACGAAACAACTTTAAGAATTATAGAGAGTGCAAAGAAAGATTTTTTGCAAAACGGATACCAAGGCGCATCACTAAGGGTTATATGCCATTGTGCAGGTATAACAACGGGGGCATTTTATCACCGGTTTTCAGGAAAAAGCGAGTTATATGAGGCTGTTGTTGTACCCGACTCAATGAAGTTTCTGGAAATGCTAAATACTTCTCCCATAGGTGCTGAACAATCAGTAATTCCTAAACCATGTTTAGTATTCATCTATCTGCATTTGGATGTGTTCAAGATAGTTGTCCGTTGCAAATGTACTTCCTATTACGATAAATTTTATGATGTCGTAAGAAAAAGCATTTATCAGCGTTTATTGAAAAGCAATCATGCAGAAAATCTTTGCTGGCTGCTATCGAAAGCATATCTGTCAAGTTTTTTCGAGATTATCCGCTGTAATTACGATTTTAGAACGGCTCGGAAATGTATTGGCACATTAGAAAAGTTCTTTGCACCCACAAAAAATTGACGATTAGGAGGTTGCAATGAAACTTCATGCGTCCGGGGAGGACTATCTGGAGGCCATCCTTGTTCTCCAAAAGAAATGTGGCATGGTGCGCTCCGTGGATGTCGCCCGGCACCTGGAGGTCACAAAGCCCAGCGTGTGCCATGCGGTGGCGACCCTGCGGGACGGGGGCTTCCTCACGATGGATAAGGACTTTTTCCTCCACCTGACCGACTTGGGCCGCGAGATTGCCGAACAGACCTACGAGAAGCACCGTTTCTTTACTGATCTGCTCACGGAGGCCGGCGTCGATCCGGCGTCGGCGGAGCGGGACGCCTGCCGGATGGAGCATGTCATCAGCCAGGAGTCCTTCGAGCATCTGCGGGATGCTTACAACGCATATAAAGAAGAATAATCTGCCCGCATGGCAAACGGGATAAAACAGTAACGCGGCCGGGCACCTCAAAACCCGACCGCGTTATTTGTCTTTCTGGATGGCCTCCGCCTGTTTACAAAGCGCGATATACATCTGGATCTCCGCTTCACTTTTCCCCGCGAAGAAGTCTATGACTGTTTTTGAAACTGTCGCGCTGACCATTTCCGGGAAGAAGGCGGCATCCACGCTGATATTCAGTTCTCTGGCGAGAAGGATCACCGTTTCAAATTTCGGATTACTCTTGCCGGTCTCCAAATCTATGATCGTGCGGGAGTTCATGCTGAGGCGCTCTGCTAACTTCTTCTGCGTCAAATGCCTGCGCTTTCGTTCCGACCGCACTTTCCATGCAAACAGATCAATCGGATTGTTCACTATACATCACCTCTACATCATTGTAGGGTGTGCTTTCGCTCGTATAAATAACCTTGTAGCTCATATAAGGTGTGCGAAGCCCATATCAACGACGCTGTGCGCAAAGCCTGCCCGGTGAAAAAGGTCCACTCCTCCCGTGCCAAATGCCAGACGGTGGTCCTCTCTGAAGCAGAGCTGGACCCGGAAACCATCGCAGCCGCCATCCGCAGCACGGGATACGAAGTTGGCGCCATCCAAAAGGAACCCTATCAAAAGAGAGGGTTCTTCGGTTTATAACCTGAAAGCGGCTTCATTCAATCCTCAGGTTGTTTATGGCAATCCGGCTATTCTCTCCATGTCGTGAATCCTAAATCAGAAAAAAGTTTCTGGGAGGGCTTGACATTCGAAGTTAGTCATATTAAACTATTGATGTCAGTTGTAGCTAACCTTCGCCCGGCTACATTCTTAGCGTTCTTTGCAACAGAGAATTCCCCTGCTGCAATCTGCCCGGATACAGCTGGAAAAAGCCATGAAAAGAGAAACGGCAAGGGAAGTTCATCGAGCAGCTCACCGTGGCTGATTGATGTTTCTACCATACAATTTTAGAAAGAAAGGTCGTTGTGTCTTATGAGTAAAGTTGCAGTTGTGTATTGGAGCGGCACAGGAAACACCGAGGCCATGGCCATGGCAGTGGCTGAAGGTGTCATGAGCAAGGGTGCTGAGGTGACTACCGTTACTGCCACGGAGTTTTCAGCGGAGCAGATCGGTGCGTATTCTGCCTTTGCCTTCGGGTGCCCCGCCATGGGATCGGAACAGCTGGAAGAAACTGAGTTTGAGCCCATGTTCGCCGCCTGTGAAGGATTGCTGAACGGGAAGAAGATTGCCCTGTTCGGTTCTTACGGTTGGGGCGATGGTGAATGGATGCGCAGCTGGGAGAGCCGCTGCACCGATGACGGAGCCATTCTGGCCTGCAGCAGTGTGACCTGCAACGAGACTCCGGACGACGACGCCCTGGCGGCCTGCCGCAATTTGGGCGCATCCCTGGTCTGACCAAAACATCACAGAAGGCAGAAGGCTTCCCCTTCTGTCTGCATGGCCGGACAGCCCACCGGTTTGATCCAGGAGAAACAGGTCGTGGAACATCATGTTGAAAGAATATTTATTGATCCAAAGATCTGACGCGGGCCGCTGGAGCAACAGTATGCCGGGGGTGCAAGTCTGCCGCTTTTCCTTGCCGGAAACAGACCAGGAGCTGCAATCCATCCCTGTGTGCGGCGCACCGCTCCACTTTGAAGTATTTTTCTGTCTGTCGGGCCGGTTGATGGTCCAGCCGCTGCAAGGTACATCCTGTACGGTACAGGCGCCGGGGATCTTCCTGCTCTCCGACAGTTCCCCTCTCCGCTGGTGCCGGTACAGAGGGAATCTGGGCGGCATTTTGATCGCCGTCGATGCCAGAGCTGCAAGAGAGAGCCTTGCTGCAGTCTGCTCCTCCCTGGGAATCAGGCTGGACACCCGAAGCGTCAAACGGAAGATGGCTGCAAAGAAGGGCTGCATGGCCCTGTCCGGCACCCCCTGGACCCAGGCGTTTTGGGAAGCGCTTCCCCATCTGACCGGACAGGAACAGGAGCGCTACTGTGTTTTCAAGTCGGTGGAGCTGCTGTATCTGCTCTGTGCCGGGATGTCCGAATCGGAAGGATTTCCTTTTGGAGCAGCCAGCCCGGCATCCTACAATCCACTGGAAGTCGGGGCATACATTCGGGCACATCTGTCCGAGAAGCTCACCATTATGCGCCTCTGCCAACATTTTTCTGTCTCCTCAACTTTATTAAAAGAAGACTTTCGCCGTGCCTACGGAGTTCCCGTTCATCGCTTCCTGATTCAGCAGCGCCTCCAGCGCGCCCGGGAGCTGATCCGCACAACCCGGATGCCCATCCAGCAGATTGCTCAGTCTGTGGGATATGAGGGCATGAGCCAGTTCAGCGCGGCGTTCAAACAGGCGTATGGCACTACCCCCGGCCGGTACAGAAAAATGTCTGAAACCGCAATCCGGCGTCCGTTTTGACAGCGACAATTCTCTCACGTTCTGCTATAATGCCCGGAGATTCCAAAGTTTTCAAAGGAGTAACACCCATGAAACAGCATCGTTTTTGGGCGTGGGCAGCCGTGATCTGCATGATTATGGTCATGCTGACCGGCTACAAACGGAAATAAACAGAACAGGAGAATTGTCATGAGCATTTATACCAAATTGGCCTGCTTTGCAGGCGGTGCATTGTTCGGTTCCTTCGGCGTCAAGCTGCTGTCCAGCAAGGATGCCAAAAAGGCCTATGTCCACATGACGGCAGCCGGGCTGCGGATGAAGGATTCGGTCATGGAAACGGTGACCACCGTACAGGAAAACGCTGGGGATATTCTGTCCTCTGCCAAAGAGCTGAACGAGGATCGCGCAGCAAAAGAAGCGGAGGAAGCCGCCGCTGCCAATCTGGAAAGCGAAGAAGTCTGAAATCCGCAGAGGGAGCCGCCAGCGGCTCCCTCTTTTTGAAGGAGGAATCCATGAACGCAACCATCTTGCATGAAAGCCGGGGCCGCATCCGGTTTCAGCTGCAGCAGAAGCGGATGACACTTGCGCAGGCAGATCTTCTGGAAGCCTGGCTCCAGGGTAAATCCTGGACACGCCAGGTCACCGTCCACGAGCGGACCCGTGCCGTAATCCTGTACTATGAAGGCGACCGGCAAAGGGTGTTGAATGCCATCCGGCAGTTTTCCTGGCAAAAGGCGGAGCAAACTGTATCAGTGCCCGCCCATAGCAGCCGGGCACTGAACCGGGAATTTGAGGAAAAGCTGGTGGGCAAAATTCTTTGCAAAGCAGCCAGCACCCTGTTTCTCCCGCCCCCTTTGCGGATCGCCCGTATTCTCTGGCATATGATCCCTTTTATCGGGCGGGGACTCCGCTGCCTCCTGCACCGAACCATCAAGGTGGAGCTTCTGGACGCGCTGTCCATCTCGATTTCTGCCTGCCGCAGAGATTTCAGCACCGCCGGGATGGTGATGTTTCTGCTGGAAGTGGGCGAACTGCTGGAGGAATGGACCCGGAAAAAGTCGGTGGATGATCTCGCCCGGTCCATGTCCCTCAACGTGGACCGTGTCTGGCTGCGCACAGCGCAGGGCGAAGTTCTGGTCCCCATCTCCCGGGTCCAGCCGGGGGATGCCGTAATCGTCCGGGCCGGCGGCATCATTCCTTTGGACGGCCTGGTGCTGGAGGGTGAAATCACCGTCAACCAGGCGTCCCTCACCGGCGAGTCCATCCCGGTGCCCAAACATCCCGGCGGCGCAGTCTATGCCGGGACCGTAGTAGAGGAAGGCGAATGTGTACTGGAGGTGAAGCAAGCCTCCGGTCAGAGCCGATACGACCAGATTGTTCAGATGATCGAGCAGTCGGAGCAGATGAAGTCGGCGACTGAGAGCAAGGCTGCCAATCTGGCCGACAAGCTGGTCCCCTATACCCTTGCGGGGAGCCTGCTGGATTTTGCACTCACCCGGAATGCAGCCCGGGCTCTGTCGGTGCTGATGGTGGACTTTTCCTGTGCCTTGAAGCTGGCCATGCCCCTGGCGGTGCTTTCTGCTATGCGGGAGGCAAGCCAATCCCGGATTACCGTCAAGGGCGGCAAATTTCTGGAGGCTGCAGCTGCCGCCGATACCATTGTCTTTGATAAAACAGGCACACTGACCCACGCCTGTCCCAAAGTGGCGAGGGTGATCCCCTTTGGCGGAAAGGACGAAGCTGAGATGCTGCGGCTGGCCGCCTGCCTGGAGGAACACTTCCCCCACTCCATGGCCAACGCCGTGGTGGAGGAGGCCAAGCGCCGGGGCCTTCGCCATGAGGAATACCACTCCAAGGTGGAATACATCGTCGCTCACGGTATCGTGAGCGCTGTGGGCGGAGAAAGAGTCTTGATCGGCAGCGCCCACTTTGTCCTGGAGGACGAACATTGCCGCATCCCGGAAGGAGAACAGGAACGGTTTCACCAGCTGCCGCCAGAATATTCCCACCTCTATCTGGCCATCGGTGGCCAGCTGGCCGCTGTGATCTGCATCTCCGACCCCTTGCGTGAGGAGGCAAAGTCCGTTCTCACGGCGCTGCGCGCCCTGGGGATCACCAACACTGTCATGCTCACCGGAGACAGCTACCGTACGGCCGCAGCCATTGCCGCCCAGGTGGGTGTGGATGACTTCCGCGCCGGCGTACTTCCGTCAGACAAGGCAGAATATGTGGCCCAGCTCCGCCGGGAAGGCCATACCGTTCTGATGGTGGGCGACGGCATCAATGACTCGCCGGCTTTGTCTGAGGCGGATGCGGGCATTGCCATCAGCGACGGGGCCGCGATTGCCCGGGAGATCGCAGATATCACCATTGCTGCCGACAGTCTGTGGGAACTGGTGGAGCTGCGCCAGATCGCCATGGCCCTGATGGCCCGCATTCGCTCCCATTATCGCTTTGTCATTGGCTTCAACAGTACCCTGATCGCCCTGGGCGCAGCCGGAATCCTGCCGCCTGCCACCTCGGCCACCCTCCACAATCTCTCCACTCTGGGTGTCAGCCTGCGGAGCATGAGCCGGCTGACCATCCCGGCACGGTCCACGCAGGGCAACGCATCAACAAAATAGCAAAAACCGCATTCGTTTTCTTTTTAGTTTGTGCCTTTTGCCAAGTTGCATACAACTTCGGCCCAAAGATTAGTCATGGCTAACCTTAAGAAAGAAGGGAGCGTTTTTTATCAAACAGTATCGATCCACCATTCTTTTGTTTGTACTGCTGCTTGGATTGTCTTGCTGTTCTCTGTTCGTCGGAGTCATTCATCTGACGCCAGGCGAGATTCTGACAGGCAATTTTGAGCAAATGGAGATCTTCATCATCTCTCGCCTGCCCCGCCTGCTGGCCATTCTGTGCACCGGCATCGGGATGAGCGTGGCCGGCCTCATCATGCAGCAGCTGTGCAGCAACAAGTTTGTTTCTCCCACCACCGGCGCTACCATCTCCTCGGCCCAGCTGGGCATCCTGCTGGCGCTGCTGTTCATGCCGGCCTCCACCCTGTGGAGCCGGGCCATCTTTGCCTTTGCCACAGCGATTCTGGGCACCTGGATTTTCGTCTGGTTCATCCAGCGCATCCAGTTCAAGGATGTGGTGATGGTCCCGCTGGTGGGCATCATGTTCGGCAACGTCATCGGCGGCATCACCAACTATCTGGCCTACCAATACGAGATGACCCAGGCTCTCTCTTCCTGGCTGGTGGGCCACTTTTCCCTGGTGCTGAAAGGCCGGTATGAAATCGTCTGGCTGACGGTGCCCCTGGTGGTGCTGGCCTTCCTGTTCGCCAACCACTTCAACATTGTGGGGCTGGGGCGTGACTTCTCCAAAAATCTGGGTGTCCCCTACAATCTGGTTTTGTTTGCCGGGCTCACCATCGCCGCCATGATTACCGCCAGCATTGTGGTGGTGGTGGGTTCCATCTCCTACATTGGCCTCATCGTCCCCAATGTGGTGGCCATGTACAAGGGCGACAAAATCCGGGGCACCCTGGTGGACACCGCCCTGTTCGGCGCCCTCTTTGTGCTGGTGTGCGACATGATCGGCCGGGTGATCATCTTCCCCTACGAACTGCCCATCGAGCTGATCGTGGGCATTCTGGGAAGCCTGATCTTCATTGGTCTGCTCTTTTACCGGCTCAAATATGGCCGCAAGGCCATCCGTCTGGGCAGCGCCGGCACCAGTTGCTGCTCCGCCATGCCCAATCTGAAAGGAGGTGCGGATCTGTGAATTCTGCTGCCATCCGCTCCAACCGGCGCAAACTCCTGGTCCTGGCCGCCATTGTTCTTCTCTGCGCCGCGGGCTACATGCTGGTGGGGGTGAATTTCTCCAATCCCAAGCTGTTTGCCTATGCCATGAAGATCCGCACCCCCAAGCTGGTCGTCATGCTGATCACGGCGTTTTCCATCGGCGGGGCCTCCCTGGTGTTCCAGTCCATCATCAACAACACCATCGTCACCCCCTGTCTGCTGGGAATGAATTCCCTGTACACCCTGATCCACACGGCGGTGGTGTTTTTCCTGGGCTCGGCCAGCATCGTGGCCACCAACGCCAACCTGTCCTTCGGGGTGGATGTGGTGCTGATGGGCATCACCGCCACCATCCTCTACAGCTGGATCTTCCAAAAGACCAAGCACAATGTGCTGTATGTGCTGCTGGTGGGCACGGTGCTGACCTCCTTCTTCGGAAGCATCCAGACAACCCTCACCCGGGTGATGGACCCCAACGAGTATGATACCCTGCTGAACACCCTGGTGGCCAGCTTCAGCAACATCAACTCCGAGATCATTGTCTTTTCCCTGGTGCTGCTGGCAGGCGTAATCTTTGCCCTGCGCAAGGAGCTGGCCCTGCTGGATGTGCTGACCCTGGGCAAGGAACAGGCCATCAACCTGGGGGTAGACTATGACCGCTGCATCCGCCGCCTGCTGCTGGGCGTGACCCTCTGCATCGCCGTGGCCACCGCCATGGTGGGGCCCATCTCTTTCCTGGGGCTCATCATCGCCAACCTGTCCCGGCAGCTTCTCAAAACCTTCCGCCATACCCAGCTGATCCTGGGTTCCGCCCTGTTTGGCATGGTGGTCCTGGTGGGCGGGCAACTGATTGTGGAGCATGTCTATTCCTACTCGGTGCCGGTGAGCGTATTCATCACGGTGGGCGGCGGCCTCTACTTCCTCTATCTCCTCCTGACAAGAAAGAAGGTGTGACCATGCAGATCAAGCAACTGACCAAACAGTACGACGGCAAAACGGTGGTGGACGGAGTGACCTTTTCCATTCCTAAGGGAAAGGTGATCTCTCTCATCGGCCCCAACGGCGCGGGCAAATCCACCGTGATGGGGATGATCTCCCGGCTGATCGCCCACGACAGCGGGCTGGTGGATTTTGAGGGCAAGGACATCGGCAAATGGAAGAGCAAAGAGCTCTCCAAACGTCTGGCCATTCTGACCCAGAGCAACAACATCCAGATGAAGCTGACGGTACGGGAGCTGGTGACCTTCGGGCGTTTTCCCTATTCAGGCAACCGGGTCACCCCAGAGGATCAAAAGATCATCGACCGTGCCATCGCCTATATGGAGCTGGAAGACTTCCAGGACCGGTTCATCGATGAACTGTCGGGCGGCCAGCGGCAGCGGGCCCTGATCGCCATGGTCATCGCCCAGGACACCGAATACGTCCTGCTGGACGAACCCACCAACAATCTGGATATCTACCACGCCACCAACATGATGAAGACCGTCCGCCGCCTGTGCGACGAGCTGGGCAAGACGGTAATTCTGGTGCTGCATGAAATCAACTATGCGGCATTCTATTCCGATTATATCTGTGCCTTCAAGGACGGAAAAATTGCCCGGTTCGGCACAGTGGAGGAGGTGATGACCAAGGAAAATCTGTCCCAGATCTACGGGGTGGACTTTGAGATCCTGACCATTGCAGGCAAACCTCTGTCCATCTACTATTGACCCTAGAGTGTATCCGAAAAGTCGGCTCATATGTGCAAAATGGAGAAAATGACAGCGGAAGCAGCAAGGAAAAGAAAGGCCTGAAAAGAATCAGCTCTCTTATCATAGCGTGTAGAGATACGCCTGAAATCTTTCAAGCGACAAAAACAGCGCTCTATTACATTCCGGCGCTTGTAAGTTTGCCGGTCATATTTCCAGGGATGAAGCAGATTCTTGGTCGGCGGGATGGTGTACTGGGCGCCCTGCTCAGTAAGGTAAAGTCGAATTTTCTTTGCCCCATACGCCCGATCTCCCAAAATGTTGCTGCCCTTGATTTTTCCAAACTTCTGCAAAAGAGGGATGGCCTGATCACAATCAGCACAGTTACCAGCAGATAGCGACAAACAGACAGGTATTCCCTCCCGATTGACCAGGGCGTGAATCTTTGTGTTCTTTCCTCCACGGGTCCGTCCAATACAGACGTCCCGCTTCATCGTTTTCTTGGACCACGGCTTGCCTGCTCAGATACTTTGCTGGTTGTGGAATCAATATTCAGCTCTTCGAGTTCTGCATTTGCACCAAGTGCGTGAAAGATGCGTTCCAGCGTACCGTCATCACGCCAGCGGCAAAAGCAGCTGTATACGGTCTGATGTGGCCCATACCTTGCTGGAAGGTCTTCCCAACGAGCTCCGCTGCGGGCAATCCATAGAATCCCGTTAAAGTGAGCCCGAAGATCCTTTTGAGGGCGCCCCATATGATGTTTGGGCAGCATGGGTTCTATGATGGCCCATTCTGCATCTGTCACTTCATATCGATGAATCGTCATGCTATCACTTCCTTGTACTGCCTATGATAGAATCCTTTTATGTCTTTTTCTTGTCTTTTTAACACTTTTTGGGGCGTTTTTGAGTTTTCAGATACACCCTAATTTTCAGTACTTTTTAGAAAAGGAGAAACATGATGAAGAAAAAGATCGTTACCCTTGCCCTTGCTGGTGCAGTGGCCTTCAGCCTGATGGCCTGCTCCGGACAGACAGCCACTTCGGCCGGCAGCACAGTCAGCGCCAGCAGCCAGACTGCATCCAGTGAAACGCCGGAATCCATCACCATCTCCAGCTACAACGGCAGCAAGGAGCTGGTGGAGCTGGAAGTCCCCTATGATCCCCAGCGGATTGCCATTCTGGATATGGCATCCCTGGACATTCTGGACGCTCTGGGCGTGGGTGACCGTGTTGTGGGTACCGCCGATACCAGCCTGGAATACCTTCAGGATTACATCACCGATGACATTGCCAATCTGGGCACCATCAAGGAGGCTGATCTGGAGGCGGTCATGGCCTGCGAGCCGGATGTGATTTTCATCGGCGGCCGGCTGGCTTCCAGTTACGATGCCCTCAGTGAAATCGCCCCTGTAGTCTATCTGGCCACCGATACCGAACTTGGCGTTGTGGAGAGCGTGCGGCAGAACGCCGCCGTCGTCGCCTCCCTGTTCGGCCTGGAGGAGAAGGTGGACGAACTGATGGCCGGCTTTGACGCCCGCATCTCTGCCCTGCAGGAGGTCTCGGCGGGGCAGACCGCCATTGTGGGCATGTGCACCAGCGGCAGCTTCAACGTGTTGGGCAACGACGGCCGCTGTTCCATCATCGGCCGTGAGATCGGCTTTGAAAATGTCGGCGTGGATGCCAGCATCGACACCTCCACCCACGGCAATGAGGCTTCCTTCGAGTTTATCGTTGACAAAAACCCTGACTACATCTTTGTGATGGACCGCGATGCTGCCATTGGCACCGACGGCGCCCAGCTGGCGCAGGACATCATGGAAAATGAGCTGGTTATGGGCACTGACGCCTACAAGAACGGCCATTTGATCTATCTGGCCCACCCTGCTGTCTGGTATACCGCCGAGGGTGGCATCACCGCACTGGACATCATGCTGCAGGATCTGGAAAGCGAGCTGCTACATTAACGCTGTTTTAGATCGAGTATTACGGCCTTTCTCCAAAGAACTCATATATCGTTTTCATCGAACTTGACTGCTGACGAAAGGAGCGCTTACCATGGATCAGGAAAACAGAATGCCTCTTATTGGCGACAAGGCCCCGTCCTTCGAGGCTGTCACTACGCAGGGTTCTATCAAATTCCCGGAGGATTACGCTGGCAAATGGGTGATCCTCTTCTCCCATCCTGCGGATTTCACGCCAGTCTGCACCACGGAGTTTATGACTTTTGGCTCCATGATGGATGAGTTTAAGGCCCTCAACACCGAACTGGTAGGGCTTTCAGTGGACTCCATCTATTCCCACATTGCCTGGCTGCGGAAGATCCAGGAGCTTGAATGGAATGGAAAGAAAAACATCAATGTAACCTTTCCTCTGATCGAGGATATCCGCATGGAGATTGCCAACAAGTACGGCATGATCCAACCGGGCCAGTCCAATACGCAGGCGGTGCGGGCGGTATTTATCATTGATCCCAATGGGGTGGTACGGACCATCCTGTACTATCCGCTGTCTACAGGCCGTAACTTTGATGAAATCAAGCGCATCATTTTGGCTCTCCAAAAGGCAGACGCTGACGCCTGCGCCACCCCCGCCGATTGGCGGCCCGGCGATGATGTCATAGTGCCCACCGCCGGCAGCTGCGGCACAGCCAAGGAGCGGATGGACAACCAGAGCGAGAATCAGTATTGCCTGGATTGGTTCATGTGCTTCCGCAGAGACTCGAAGTAACCATGTCGAAACCATCCTCCCTATCCTGTCCAATCCTGATTGCCTAAAATGAGCGGGAATGTCACACTCAGCCCAAACTGAAGGTGACATTCCCGCTTTGTTCTAGACAGGTGTTTAACCGTCTGTGGTGAAACTTATTTTTATTTCATTGATGACATTGTGCCAGCAAGCAATTCCTCTGGCTATCCATTTAGCCAGAGGATGCTTGTTGGTGCAC
>ERZ1643249.1725-NODE-1725-length-21486-cov-5.575055_pt1 | contig 21486 bp, 24 predicted proteins | sample MGYA00579263_ERZ1643249 | MGnify/ENA primary metagenome ERZ1643249 (study PRJEB29033, sample SAMEA4952264) | chicken gut metagenome | biome: Broiler Chicken; feature: Gastrointestinal Tract; material: Caecum | place: Ireland | collected 2018 | study: Broiler... | reverse complement strand
CGTTTGGTAGACGAAGACAATGCACCGGTAACCGAATGGACGACTTACAACGACGAAAGCAAGCCGGTGATAGACAAGAGCTTCCGCGGCTATGTGGAAGCGCGCGTGACCGACACCGAAGGCAACCGGTCTGAAACCTATCTGTCGCACGGCATTACTGTGGAGTTGGAAACCCCCGACGCGCCGACCGTGACCGCAGTTTCTGCGGAAAAACCGTATGTCAGCGACACTTGGACCGACGGCCACATTGACATCACCCTCGATTGGGACGCGGTCTCCGGCGTTGTAACCTATTATTATCAGAAAGACGGCGGCGAATGGAAGCCGATGGACGAAAATTCGCTGACCGTTTATGAAACCGGCACCCATGTTTGGAACTTCAAAGCGGTTTCCGTTTTGGGCAAAGAAAGCGGTGTCTCGACCTTGACCACCAAAATTGAAAACGGGATTCCCGTGCTGCAGGTGGGCGTGAACGGCGCAATCGGCGTGGAAACCAGCCGTGACATCACCTTTACGCTTTACACCCCGAACGCACTTTCCGACATCACCTATTATTACACCACCGGTAATGACGAATGGATTGAAATGGACGGCAACGTGTTGGAAATCACCGAAGACACCACCGCGGTTTATCAGTTCAAGGCGGTCAACGAAGCCGGCGAAGAAAGCTATGAAAGCTTGGAATACAGCGTCATTTTGAAACATGAGCTTACAGAGATTGTCGTGAAAGACGGCGCTTCCGCACCGCTGAAAATCAACCGGGAAAACCCCGACGAATATTACATGGTCGGCCTCAACGTCGATAACGCAACCGTGGCGTCTCTGAAAAGCGATTTGAAAAACGAAAGTGTTCAGGTGCACATTTACCGGGACGGCGAGGAACTTTCCGACGGTGAAAAAGTCGGCACCGGCTGTGTCGTCCAATACGTCGCGAGCGAAGACCCCATGCTGGTTTACGAGAGCGTAACCGTGATTTTATACGGTGACGTCAACGGCGACGGCGTGATTGACGACGCGGACTACGATTTGATGAAACAGGATTCCGTGTCCTCGACTCCGGCGATTGATTCCGGCGTTTTCGAGACCGCGGCGGATTTGAACAACGACGGCGTGGTCGACTGCTTCGATGCGGCAATTCTGAATTTGCAGCTTGCCGGCGTCAAAGATTTAGACCAGACGGTGGATTTCTACAAATAAACCGCAAATAAAATATGCTTGGGTTCCCTGCCGCTTTCGGCGGCGGGGAACCTGTTGCCATAGTAAGGGAGCAAAACGCATGAATTTCGAAAAAGAACAGGAGAGCGTGAAAGGCTATTGCGCCGTGGTCGGCGATTTGCTGCGCCACGAAAAGGTGCGGGAAATGCATCAGTATCCCCACCACCGCGACGTTGATACCTTGTATCACAGCGTTTGCGTATCCTATTTGACTTATAAAATTTGCGAAAAAATGCATTGGCACCCGAAAGAAGCCACGCGCGCGGCTTTGCTCCACGATTTTTATTTGTATAATTGGTATACTGACAAACACGACGAGTGGCACGCGTTCCTTCACCCGAAAATGGCGTGTAAAAATGCCGAACACTATTTCGGCGCGCTCACGCCGCGGCAGGAGGATATGATTTTGTGCCATATGTGGCCGCTGCATTTGGCGCCGCCGCATTCGCGTGAGGGGTTTGTGCTGACCTTTGCCGACAAAGTTTGTGCCGTGCGCGATTTAATCGGCACGTCCAAGCGCTTTGCCCCGGTTTATGAACGTATTTTTTCGGAGGTGGACCATGGAACTTCTGCTGACAATCTGTAAATATTTTTTGTGGTTCATTCTTTACAGCGTCGGCGGCTGGATTATGGAGACCATCCTTTATATGGTCGTGCAGCGGCGCGTGGTCAAACGTGGCTTTTTGTTCGGCCCGCTTTGCCCGATTTACGGTGTCGGCGCGATTTTGGCAACCGTAACGCTTTATGACCGTGTGGATAACATTTTCCTGCTGTTTTTAATCGGCATGGTCATGTGCACCACGCTCGAATATGTCACGCACTTTGTTCTCGAAAAGCTGTTCCACACCACGTGGTGGGATTACTCGAACAAACGCTTTAATATCAAAGGGCGGATTTGTTTAAAAAACAGCCTGCTGTTCGGCGTGGGCATTGTGTTAATCGTCCGCGTCTTTCAGCCGGCAATTATTTATGCGACCGACCAAATCCCGGACACGGCGATTCTTTGGATTAGCTTTGTGATTTATTCGATTTTGCTCATTGACCTTGCGACGACGGTTTCCGGCTTGAAAAACACCGTGGAACAGCTGAAAGATTTTCAAAAACTAATCGGCGGCCACATGCAAAAAGGATTGGACACGACCGACGAGCGCATTTCCGAGCTTGCCGAACGGCTGAAAGCCAGCGAAGCACTTACCGATGTGCTCGACCGACTTCGTTCCACCAAGTCACCGCTCGGAAGACTCCACGACCGCTATCCGAATATCAGCTTCAACCGCTATAAAGATGTTTTGCAGTTTATTTACGGCAAGCAGGAAGAAGTGCACGAAAAAAGAGCGGAAAAGCGCAAAGAAAAAGCCGAATCCAAAGAAAATAACGAAGAGAAAAAATAACAAAAAAATAAAACCCCCGGCTGACAAACAGTCGGGGATTTCTTTTTATTACTTTAAGAATCTTTTTTGCGCAGTTTGCCGCCGAGCCGGTCGGCAAGATAAACGCAAACTAAAATCACCGCGGCAACCACCGTGGAATACAGCCGGTTCCAGCCGTATCGGACCTCTAAACAGCCGGTGGCAAACAAAACGCCTAAAATGGCGACAATGTATACCGCCAAAAGGACGCCGCGGCACGCGCGGTGCTTTTCTTCAAAGAGAGAGAGCACAAATACCGCCGCAATGACGACTGCAGCCGCACTAAAATAAATACTTAAAAACAAAGTCATAAGCTTTCCCCTGTAAAGTATGTTTGCTTTACGCCTTTTCCGGCTCCGCGTCGCCCAGTGCTTCGGCGACTTTCAGCATAATCGCGCATTCAATCCGCTTTTTAAACAGCTCACAGCCGTAATGGTAGGTGCCGGTAATCGAGCCGGTCGCGTGGTAAGCGTTTGCCGCACAGCCGCCGCTGCAATAAAGCTTTGCCCAGCAGTCTTTGCAGTCCGGCCGCGCGTAAGCATTGCAAAGTTTAAATTCGTCTTGCAGCGCCTTGTTCGTCACGCCGTCCCAAATGTTGCCCATGCTGTATTTCGGGTCGCCCACAAACTGGTGGCAGGGGTAAAGCTCGCCCCACGGGGTCACGGCGAGATATTCCGTGCCCGAACCGCAGCCGGAAATACGCTTGTAAATGCACGGACCGCCGGTGAGGTCCAGCATATAGTGATAAAAGGTGAACGGCCGCCCCTCGCGCTCGCGGCGCAGCATTTCTTTGGCTAAAATTTCATACTGCTCGAACAAAACGGGCAGGTCTTCTTCGGTTAAGGCGTATTCTTCGCCCGGCGCACAGACAACGGGCTCCATCGAAAGCTCGGTAAACCCGAGGTCCGCCATGTGGAAAATGTCGTTGGTGAAATCCGTGTTGTTGTGGGTGAACGTCCCGCGCACATAATAGCCTTTGTCGCCGCGGGCTTTCACGAATTTCTGGAACTTCGGCACAATGGTGTCATAGCTGCCCTTGCCGTTGATGGTCTTCCGCAGACGGTCGTGGACTTCTTTTCGCCCGTCTAAAGAAAGCACGACGTTGTGACATTCGCGGTTGGCAAACTCGGTAACCTCGTCGTCCAATAAAACGCCGTTGGTTGTCAGTGTAAAGCGGAAATGCTTGCCACACTTATCTTCAATGCTTCGAGCATACGCCACAAGCTGTTTGACCACTTCAAAATTCATCAGCGGTTCGCCGCCGAAAAAGTCCACTTCCAAATTGCGCCGCTTGCCGGAATTTTCGACTAGAAAATCCAGTGCACGTTTGCCGGTCTCAAACGACATCAGCGCGCGTTCGCCGTGGTATTTGCCCTGCGCAGCAAAACAGTAGGTACAGTTTAAGTTGCAGGTGTGCGCCACGTGTAAGCAAAGCGCTTTAATTTCGGTGTGGCGGTTTTTAAAATCAAATGCCTTGTCGGCATATTGGTCTTCGGTAAAAAGCTTACCGTCCGTTTTAAGCTCCGAAATGTCCGAAAGAACCTCGTCCAAATCTTCCGAAGTCACGCCCTCGTTTTTGTATTTCTCCGCAAGGGCTTTCTTGATTTCTTCGGGCGTGTGCGTTTCATACATCGAAATGGCGTCAAACGCCACGTCGTCCACCGCGTGCACACTGCCGCTGAAGATGTCTAACACGATGTTGTAACCGTTAAGTTTATAAAGATGAACCATGTAAAAACCTCAAAAAGAAAAGCCGTTATCTTTCACAAGAAAACGGCTTTTTTTCAAATTCGTGTCTGCTTATTTGCTTTCGCTCATGCATTTTTCGCACTGCTGGTTCGCAACGCCGCAGGAAGTTTTGCAAGCGCTCTGGCAGGAGGTCTGGCATTCGCCGCAGCCGCCGTTTTTAACGCTTTCTTTTAAGTCGCGGGTCTTTATCGTCTGAATTCTTTTCATTTTCATCTGCTCCTTAGAAAATTTTACAAAAGTATAGTAGCACAACTGCGCCCTTTTGTCAATTGCAAACCTGCAAAAGCGGAAGCGAGCCGGACGCGGATTGCACCGAAAGTCCGTGTGCTTTTGCCGCCTGGACAGCGTCCGACAGGTCTTTTGTGATTTCTTCCCCGGGCATAATAAGAGGCGTGCCGGGCGGGTAACACCAAACCGCCTCCGCCGCGGTTTTTCCGAGCGCTTTTTCAAAAGGCAGCGCTGTTTTCGGTCGCGCAGCCGCTTCGGCAGGCGTCAACACTTGCCGCGGCAAGGGGAGGGGAGAAAAGCAAAGCGGCGGTTCGCTTTTTGAAAGCTTGCTGTCGATTTCGCGCAGCGCGGTTTCCAGCCGCAAAAAGCCCTCGTCCGTGTCGCAAACTGAAGTCATCAACAGCGTGTAGGAAATCGCCGACATTTCCGGCTCTATGTGAAATTCTTTTCGTAGCCGCTCGGCGAGCGCCGCGCCGTCAATGTCACTGTTTGCCGTGAGAATCGGCAGCTTTCCCGGGTCAAATGCCGTTTGGTCGGGGAAGTTTGCGGGGCAGTTACCTTTGCCCGGAACGGATAAGACTTTTAGTTGTTTACAGCTTTCGGAAAAGCGTTCTAATCGGGCGTTGTACGCGGCAAATAATTCTTCCCCGCGCGTTTCCAACAGCCGGACACACGCCGCAATCGACGCGAGCAAAACATATGAGGGGCTCGACGTTTCAAACACACTTACCTGCCTTGCGAATTCTGCGGGCGAAATAAGTTCGCCGCCAATGTGCGCCACGGCGCATTGCGTAAGCGCAGGAAGCGTTTTGTGAAGCGACTGGATAACAATGTCCGCCTTATTGGAAACGCCGGAAAACGCCGACAGGCCGCAAAATTGCAAATGCGCGCCGTGCGCTTCGTCCAGAAGCACCGGCACGTTTTTTTCGTGCGCCGCTTTTACAATAGAAGCCACGTCGCTGATCACGCCGTCATAGGTGGGCGAGGTGAGCACCACCAGCCGCACCTCGGGGTGCTCTTTCAGCGCGCGCCGCACATCGCTTTCGGCAATCCCGCCCGCAATGCCGGTTTCAGGATCCACTTTCGGCGAGAGCCAAACCGGCTTTAAGCGCAATAGCTCCAAGGCGTTGCAAACCGAGCGGTGCACGTTCCTTGCAACCAAAACCGCGCTTTCGGGCGCAGCCGCCGCGCGCATGCCGGCGAGAATGCCGACTGTCGAGCCGTTGACCAGCGCGAAACTTGCGGGGCTTTTGTAAAGTGCCGCAAGGCGGTTGTTCAGTTCTTTTAAAATCCCCTCGGGCGCGTGCAGGTTGTCAAAACCGTCAATTTCCGTAATATCTAAGGGATAAGGGAGCGCATCGGGCAAAAGCGCTGTGTTTCGCTTGTGCCCGGGCATATGGAACGGATAAAAATCACTTTCCGCGTAAGCTTGTAACGCATGAAGTAAGTCGTCTTTCCGGTGCATACGCTTGTCCTTTCAAAAATGGTTTGAAGCTTTTTCAGTCGTCGTATTCGCGCAAATGCCCTTCGCAGAGAAGCTCCGGGTAGCCCCATTGCCGCAAAACTTCATACACGGCAACCGCTACCGTATTGGAAAGGTTTAAGCTTCGCGCGCGCGAGTCGTTGCGCATCGGAAGCCTTGCGCAAACGTCCGGGTGCTCGTGCAAAAGCCATTCGGGAAGCCCTTTGGTCTCTTTGCCGAAAAACAAATAGGCGTCCGCCGGATATTGCAAATCCGAGTGAATGTGTTTTCCTTTGGTCGTAAAGAAAAAGAATTTGTCCGCGTCGGCTGTATGCGACAAGAGAAAATCGTCCAAACTGTCATAATAGGTGATGTCTAAAAGCCGCCAGTAGTCTAACCCCGCGCGTTTGAGCTTGCGGTCGTCAATGGCAAAGCCCATCGGCCCCACCAAATGCAGCCGCGCGCCGGTCGCCGCGCAGGTCCGCGCAATGTTGCCGGTATTTTGCGGGATTTCCGGCTCCACCAAAACAATATTCAATGCCATACTAAAATCTCCTTTGTCGGGAGTATTATAAGCTTTTTGCGCCGAAAAGTAAAGCCGGAACCGCGTGCGGCGGGATTGACAGGGGAACGGGGGTTTGCTATGATAAACAAAGAAATAAAACGAGGTGAAAACGCGGATGACGCAACCGATTTTGTATATTGTCGTTCCCTGCTATAACGAAGAAGCGGTTTTGCCGATTACGGGCCCCATGTTTTTAGAAAAACTGCGGGAATTAACCGAAAGCGGGCAAATCCGCGAAGAAAGCCGCATCCTGTTCGTCAACGACGGCAGCAAAGACGGCACCTGGGATGAAATCCTACGCCTGCGCCAGTCGGACGAGCACGCGCAGGGGCTTAAACTCAGCCGCAATCAAGGGCATCAAAACGCCCTTTTGGCGGGACTGATGACCGCGAAAGATTACGCGGACGTCACGATTTCCGTTGACTGCGACGGGCAGGACGATTTAAACGCTATGGACGCCATGCTCAAAGAATATCAGGACGGCGCCGAGGTGGTTTACGGCGTGCGCGCAAGCCGCGAGACCGACACCGTGTTCAAACGCACGTCGGCGCAGGGACTATATAAACTTCTGCGGCTGTTCGGCGCGGAAGTGGTTTATAACCACGCCGATTACCGCCTGATGAGCAAAAAAGCGCTTGAGGGGCTTGCACAGTTCAAAGAAGTCAACCTGTTTTTGCGCGGGTTGATTCCTTTAGTCGGCTTTAAAAGCTCGAGCGTCTATTATGACCGCAAAGCGCGCCTCGCCGGAGAAACGCATTACCCGCTTTCGAAAATGATTCATTTGGCGTTGGACGGTATCACAAGCCTTTCCGTGCGCCCGTTAAAAATGATTACGAGCCTCGGCCTTCTCGTGTCGCTTATCAGCCTGATTGCCGTAGTCGTTGTGGTGATTATCAAACTGTTCGGCTACACCGTTCAGGGCTGGACAAGCCTTTTGTGTGTGATTTTTCTTTTGGGTGGGGTTCAGATTTTCTGCCTTGGCATCATCGGGGAATACATCGGCAAAATCTACGCCGAAAGCAAAGCCCGCCCGCGTTATATTATCGAAAAAAATACGCTGGAAGACAAACCGGAAAATACAGAGAATTCCCAAAACCCGTAAGCACAAGAAAATTAGATTTCAAAATAAAAAAGCCACCTGACAAACAGGTGGCTTTTTTTATTTCAGTTGTTTACTGTTTTGCGCCGTTATCGAACATTTCCAGTACCTTCACGCTGACTGCGTAGCAGCCCGCAAGGCCGTCTAAGTTCATGTTGTCATATGTATCGCGGCGGGTGTGGTAATAATCTTCCAGCTTGTGGTTAAGACCTGTAACACCGGTCGCGCGGAAGCCGGCCTGCGCAAACGCTGCGGAGTCCGTCGCGCCGCCGAGCGGGGGAACCCAACCCTTTTTACAGGGAATATCGAGCTCTTTTGCCGCTTCCATGAACAAATCGGAAACGTCCTTGTCGGCTTTTACGGTGCCGTTCAAGTCGCGGTAGTTGGTCATCAAATACTTCGGGTCGTGAATCGTGTCATAGGAGAAAATGAAGGTCGGCACGTCGTCAAACTCGCCTTTGTGCGCTTCGCACCAGGCTTTCGCGCCGCGAAGACCTGCTTCTTCGGAACCAGTCAGAATGACGCCGATTTCGGTGTTTTCAAATTCAATGCCTTCGTCTTTCAAAGCTTTCAAAATGGCAATGCCCATGTAGCAGCCGGAAAGGTTGTCGTTCGCACCGTCAACCACGCGGTTTTTGTTCCACATTTTGTAAAGACCGATTAAAAACGGAACGAACAAAAGGCCCCAAAGCGCCATTTTTGTCAGCGTGTCGGAAGTGTCCGCTACACCGAATGCAACGCCGTTGCGGGCAATCGCCAAAATGGCAATCACGAGGTAATACACGGCGCCGACACCGCAAATAATCGCGTGCCCTTCAAAGCCGACACCGCCGAGTTTGTAGTTGACGGGCCATTCCCAAGCGGCGTCCGGGTGTCCGTTGAAGAAAATGCGGCGTTTGACTTCGCCGGTGCATTTTTTCACGGCGGTCACGTTGTGGCCGGTTTTTTCTTCGAAACAGGGGTCAACGACCTTTTTATAAAGACCGAATTGTAAAAATACAATCACAAGACCCGCAACAATCAAAAGAATCGAAGCCAGCGGGAAGAAGAAAAACAGCACAATTGCAAGCAAAACGAACGTGATTGTGAAATAAATCCAGCCATAGAACGAACCCGGATTTTCTTTGAACGATTCCACGTCCGCGCGGTCGCAGCCACATTCCTCTTTGAGCACTTTCGCCATGTATTCACAGGCCTGTTCTTCGCCCTTGGAACCGGGCGCGCGCTTTTCAAAGGTTTTGCAGATGTGCGTGATTTCGTCGAGCATATATTTTGCTGCGGCGTCTTTTTTGTCGATGAGCTTTTGCAAGTTCATATTCATTTCCCCCTAATAACAGATTTTTTTCAAAAAAGATATTTATACTTTATCACAACAACGCATTAAATTTATGAATAAAATATGAATAAAATAATAATAAACCATGAACGAACGACATACAAAACCCATAGTGTTGCGTAACACACGGAAAGCTCCGAAATTTTTGCGAAAACCGCAAAGCCCCTTTTTGCATATACTGGTATAGAACCCCGGAAAGGAGGTTGAAGGCTATGAAAATTTACCGTGAAAATACCTGCGGTTGCCAAAAAGAACAGCCGCAAACCAGCGGGCCGTGCGTGATGCATTGGTGCGCGGAAGCCTTACAAAACTGCAATTATCGCAAAGCGGTTTGGACGGGCGAATATCTTCAAACCACTTTGATGTGCATTCCGGCTTGCGGTGACGTGGGTTTAGAATACCACGACGACACCGACCAGCTTTTGCTGGTGGCGGAGGGCTGCTGCAAGGTTTGCATGGGTAAAACCAAAGACAATTTATGCTACCAGAAAACGGCAAAGGTCGGCGATGCGATTTATGTGCCGGCAAAGCACTGGCATAATATCGTAAACACAGGCAAATGCCCGTTAAAACTTTTTTCGGTTTACGCGCCGCCCCATCACCCGGCGAATACCTTACAGCGCACAAAAGCCGACGCGGCTTACGAATAAACAAACGGGACGAATAAAAAAGGGCGCAGGGTTTCCCTGCGTCCTTTTGACATTTTCATTTTCTCTAAAACGCAGCAAACGGAACAATCCATAATATTGTTTTTGAACTGTTTTCTAAACGGGCTTTCGAATCCCTTGCAGAAAAAAACAAAAAAAGAACAAGCCCGGAAAAATATCCGAACTTGTTCTTTGGCGCGCTGCAAGGGGGAAGCGCTGAAAAGTAATTTCCGCCCCGAAATGTACGAATCCGAAAGAAACGGGTGTCATCAACGCGACGCCCTAAAAACAGTCCCCCGGACTGTTTTCTTAACGGGCTTTCGAATCCCTTGCAGCAAAAATGCAAAAAAAAACAAGTCCGGAAGAATATCCGAACTTGTTCTTTGGCGCGCTGCAAGGGATTCGAACCCCTGACCTTTTGGTTCGTAGCCAAACACTCTATCCAGCTGAGCTAGCAGCGCATGTGCGGGTTAAAGCTCTTGCTTCTCACCGCCGAAATATAGTACCACTAAACAAGAATTTTGTCAAGCAGAAATTTAATTTTTTGTTTTTAGACGAAAGCCTTTTGTCCACGTGCAAAAAAAGAGAAAAAGACAACAAAATTCGTTCTTACTTTCGTAAATTTTAATGTTATAATTTATAACATTCCAAATTTTTTATTTTCTTTTCACAATAGGAAGTGCGGCTCGTTGCATTTGATTCAAAAATAGATACAATACATAATGCAAGGAAGGGGAAATTAAATATGTCAGTGAAAAGCAGTTTTGCAGAAATGCTTTACAATGGCAGGGTCGCAAAGCACTGGACACAGCGTCAGGCGGCGGAAAATGGCGGTGTTTCTTTGCGGCATTACCAGGACTTAGAGTTAGGCATAACAGACCCAAAATTATCCACGGCTGTACGTTTGGCGTCTGTTTTAGAAATCGAATTGGATTCTTTAAAAAGTGAGGTTTGTCCGATTGCGCTTTCGGTATCAGGTTTATAAAGCGCCTTGCCCGGCAAACGAAGCCGGTATCACGGAGACATTCGGTATCCGTTGTTATGTGAAAAGGAACGATTCTTGGTTATTTGTTTGCGAAGTTGACGATATTTCTCCTGAAAAATCACTTGTTACAGCGCTTGCGGAAAACTGCAACGCTGTTCAGCTGGCTCCCGAACATTTATGGGACGTTGCCTTCGACGTCCAACCATAACTTTATAAATTTCCCCAAAAACAACCTCGTGCATTTAGAAAACGGGGTTGTTTCCCATTTAAAAATACGTTGAGGAATTGTGTGCTGTCAAAAAGAGAACCCCCGAAATGCATTTTGCATTTCGGGGGTTGTTTGGTGAGCCATCGGAGAATCGAACTCCGGACACCTTGATTAAAAGTCAAGTGCTCTGCCAGCTGAGCTAATGGCTCATAGAAAGCGGTTTTCAAAAAACCGCCAAAATCAAATCAGAAGAACAGAATCAACAGGGTAGCTGCAAAAGCAAGAACGAAAAACACGATTGCGATATATCTGGTCATTTTCGCAAGACGCGCTTCGTTGGTTCTGCCTTTATTCTTACCGAAGAAGGTGTCAGAGCCGCCGGCGATTGCACCGGAAAGACCGCCCTCACGACTTTTCTGCATCAGAACGATGGCGATTAAAAGAACCGACAACAAAATCAGAAAAACGCCAAGGACAATTTCAAGAACGCTCATTTTCAAACCTCCATTCCGTATTGCTTGATTTTTCAACGCTTTGGTATTTTAGCACAGCGCTATAAAAAAAGCAAGCCTTTTTTCACTTTTTTTCCGATTTTTTTGCTGCGGTGTATTTTTTTTAAGAAATTGCACAACCTAACGACGGCAAAAGCTCTTCAGAATTTCTGCGTTTGCACGTTAGCTTTTGCTCCGTCTGCGGTTTTCCACAGGCGGTTTTTGTGTTTACAGAGGGCTTTGCCCGTGGTCGTAGGTGTAGGCCATACACAAAAGCTGTAAAAGCAGCGAGGAAACCACAACCGCGCCGAACATTTCTTTGCCGCAAAGCAAAAATTCCGAAGAAAGCCGCAGCATTTTATCATACACCCCGATTTGCCCCGCGGCAAGGCGGCAAAATCCGGCGGCGACAAACAGCGAGAAAACCAAAGGCGAGCCCCATTTTAAAATCCGCTTGCAAAACGGATGAAAAGCTTTGAAAAAACTATGAATTTCGTGAAATAACGCTTGCATTTTTATGTACCTCCCTATTACAATAATACATAGAGTGATTTTTGAAAACAATGCACAAATATTGGCAGGGAGATTTATGGCGATCGGAATTTCAACAGCATGCTTTTACCCGGAAACGACCGAGGAATCCATGCGCAAAACCGGCGAACTGGGCGCGGAGTGTATCGAGATTTTCATGAACGCGCCGAGTGAGCTCGAAAAATCTTTTATTGAAAAGCTCTGCGCGATTCAAAAGCAATACGGTATGCGCGTCAAAAGCTTTCACACCTATGCGTCGTTTACGGAGTCTTATTACTATTTCAGCTCTTATGAGCGCCGCTATATAGAAAGCATCGAAAGCTTCAAACGGTATTTTGACGGGATGCACGCGCTCGGCGCGGAGCTTTTGGTCATGCACGGGGCGAAAATTCCGGGAAGCATTCCCGACGAACAGGTTTTTGAGCGCTTCGGCGAGCTTTATCGTATCGGCAAAGCCGAGGGCATTTCCCTTTGCCAGGAAAATGTCGTGCACTACCGTTCGGAAAGCCCGGAATTTCTCGAAAATATGCGTTTAGCACTCGGCGACGATTTTAAAATGGTACTCGATATTAAACAGGCCCGCCGAACGGGGATTGACCCTTATGTGTTTGTCGACCGTTTTGCCGATTCGATTGTCCACGTGCACATCAGCGATTACACCAAAGAAAAAGATTGCGTGGTGCCGTTTTGTGAGGGCGCGCAGTTTGATTTTAAAACCTTTTTTGACACGATGAAAAAGAAAGGGTACCAGGGCGACTATATCATTGAGCTTTACGAACACAGCTACCGCGACGCCGAGGAAATCCGCCGTGCAAAAGAACTGTTAAAAAAGTGCCTTTAATGCTTTACATTGTGGCTGATAACTGCTATAATACAACATATAGAAAAAGTTAACGGATGTGATTGTTGTGAAATGTCCATTTTGCGGCTATGAAGAAAGCAAAGTTATCGACTCCCGCCCGACCGATGAGGGCGAGCGTATTCGCCGCCGTCGCGAGTGCTTAAAGTGCGGCAAACGCTTTACCACTTATGAAATTATTGAAAGCGTACCGATTTTGGTCATTAAAAAGGATAAATCCCGCGAGGCGTTCGACCGCAACAAATTGCTCAACGGTATGATGCGCGCTTGTGAAAAGCGTCCGGTTGCGATGGATACGCTCGAAAAGGCCGTCGATGAAATCGAAGCCACACTGCAAAATTCGTTGGACCGCGAGGTTACGTCCATGCGTATCGGCGAGCTTGCAATGGACAAGCTCAAAGATATTGATGAGGTTGCTTATGTCCGGTTTGCGTCCGTTTACCGGCATTTCCGGGATATCAACGCTTTTATGGATGAACTTTCTGCGCTGTTGCAGAACCGTTAATTTGTCAGCTGCGGCTCCTTACCGGGTTAGGAAAGGAGCCGTTTTTGTTTTTATTCGTTTTAAAGGAAAAGGATATTTATGAAAAAGATTCTTTGTTTGTTATTATCAGTTTGCATGCTGTTTTCGGTTGTGTCGTTCGGCGCGTCGGCGCTTGCGGCAAAGGACACGGAGCCTGACCTTACGTTTGCATCGCTCGGAACGGTTGAGTCTCTCGAATATGACCCGACTACCAAGCTGGAAATGACGCACAACAGCGTTTCGGCGGTTCCGTTTTATTCGAACGGTACTGCCCAGCCGTTTACGTTTTATACCCAGTTAAACGAGAACCAAAAGGCGGTGTATAACAGCATTTTGGCTGACCCGCTGAAAGACTCTTACGAAGTGACGCTCCCTGAGCCGATTACCTGTAATGTTCCTGTCCCGGCTGACGGGAACATTCAGTTGCCACAGGATGTCAACGACGATCTTATGGCTACGGCAATCGGCGGCTTAACGGCGCTGACCGACGACCACCCCGAAATTTTCTGGATGAGTGGCTTTCAGGCCGGATTCGGGTTCAGCTATCTTATAAAAGATGACGGGACCATGGATATTATGATTTCCGCTTTGTCTATTGCGATTACATTGAACACGGCGGCATACAGCAGCTGGGATGAGGTTTTTTCGACGTATCACGAAATGCTTGCCGCGGTGGAAGCGTTTCCGGTGCGCGGCTTTACGCGCTATGAAAAGCTGAAATCTATGCACGACGGGATTGCCGGTCAAGTGGTTTACGACCCCAATCTCGGAACGGCGGGTGAAAACCCGACCGACCACGAACCGACCAGCGTTTTCTTAGAGCCGTTTACCACCGTTTGTGAGGGCTACTCCGAGGCGTTCCAACTGTTATGTCAGCGCGAGGGGATTCCCTGCATCACCGTTGTCGGCACGGCGAGCGGCGGCGGGCACGCCTGGAACTATGTCCAAATGGAAGACGGCGTTTGGTATGCGGTGGATTTGACCTGGGATGACCAGGGCGATATTATGTATGATTTCTTCTTGGTCGGTTCACAGACGCAAAATTGCTATTTTGGGCAGACAACATTCAGCGCCGGCCACACGCCGAACGGGCAGCGTTTCGTTACCGATTTGTTTGCGCTCTCTTACCCAGCGCTCAGCCGCACCGCCTATTGCGGGGTTCTGAGCGACGGCAATACCGACGTGGTGTTCAACCGTTCAAAAGGCATGCTGATTATCGGCAAAAACCAAACTGCGGCCTCCGCCTTTATCCTGCCGAGCGGCTGTACTGTAAATGTTTCCGGCGTCACGACCGGCGGCACGGTTTCCTATTCAGGAAGCCAGGGCTCCGGCAGCTATACGCTTGTGCGCCGCGGCGATATTAACGCGGACAACAGCACCAACCGCACCGATTACAACATTGTGAAAAATACCTTGTCCGGCACGCAAGACTTAACCGCCGGCTCCGCTTCGGAAGCGGCAGGCGACATGAACAGCGACGGCGTGGTCGACGCATTCGACGCCGCGCTTTTGGACCTCTATTTAAACGATGTGCCTGTTTATTAAAAACTGAACAAATCAAAAGCTCCGGCAGTTAGCCGGAGCTTTTTTGTTAGCATTTTTAATTTTAAAATTAAAATCCGACAACCTGATGCGTCCGCGGCACCGACGGCGGATTGCCGATCATGCCGTATTTTCGAAGCGTCGCAATATTTTCCATATCCTCGTCAGAAATGGTAAAGCCGAAAATATCGGCGTTGTTTTGAATCCGTTCGGGCGTTGCCGATTTCGGCACCGGCACCGCGCCTTTCTGGAAAATCCAGCGAATGCAAAGCTGCGCCACGCTCACGCCGTATTTTTTGGCGGTTTCGATCAGCAGTTCGCGTTTGAACGCTTGCCCTTGAATCAGCGGGCTCCACGCTTCGGGGAGGATTTTGTTCTTCTTGCAATACGCAATCATTTCCTCTTGCGGGCACTGCGGGTGCATTTGCACCTGGTTAATCATCGGGTAATCCGCAAAATTGGCTTTCAAAAGGTCAATGTGTTCTTCCAAGAAGTTACTTGTACCGATCGCGCGCACCTTGCCGTCTTTGTAAAGCTGTTCCATTGCGCGCCAGGTGTCGCAAAGGTCCTCTTCCAAATGGTCCTGGTTTTCCACAAGCACCGGCCAGTGAATGAGATAGCCGTCTAAATAGTCAACGCCCAGCCGCTCTAAGGAACGCTCACACGACGCAATCGCATTCTTGTAGCCGTGGTCGTCGTTCGGCAGCTTGCTGACTAAGAAAATATCCTGCCGTGCAACACCGCTTTTTCGAAGCCCTGCGCCGACGCCGACCTCGTTTTGATAAGCCGCCGCCGTGTCAATGTGGCGGTATCCGGTTGTGAGCGCGCACGCCACCGCGTCTTCCACGACTTCGTTGGGCATTTTCCACGTGCCGAACGCCACGCAAGGCACCTGCACGCCGTTATAAAGGGTATAGCAATCCGATAAGCTGTTCAAAGGAATCACCTCAAAATTCAATTTCAAACAATGTTATTTTACCACATTCTGCTGTATAAAACAAACATTTTCGCAAAGTGTATTAGGGGAGGGTTTCTATGATTTTTTTGAAAGCGTTTTTGGTCGGCGGCGCGATTTGCCTTATCGGGCAGCTGCTTGTCGATTACACAAAACTTACCCCGGCAAGAATTTTGGTGACGTTTGTGGTGCTCGGCGTCGTGCTCGGCGGACTCGGGCTTTATCAGCCGCTGGTGGACTGGGCGGGCGCTGGCGCAACCGTTCCGCTGACAGGCTTCGGCAACACGCTTGTGCAGGGGACAAAAGCGGCCATTCGCGAAGACGGGCTTTTAGGCGTTTTGACAGGCCCTTTGAGCGCGGGCTCCGCCGGGATTACCGCTGCGATTCTCTGTGGTCTTATTGTTTCTTTTCTAGCAAAGCCCAAAAGCAAATAAAACAGAATAAAAACAAAAAAGCACAGCTCCTTTTGAGCTGTGCTTTGCTGTTGAATGGAATTTACGCAACCGTCGATTCTGTGACAAAAGTATCGTCGCAGCAGGAGCAGGAAACATAGTTTTCCGCATCGTTGCCGATCACAACGCGTTTGCTGTCCACATATTTTTTAACCAAAACATAAATGCCGAATGCCGCACCGGCAATGGCTGCAATAATTGCAATCACTTTCAAAGCTTTTTTCATGTAGAACATCCTCCTTATGATATCGGTTTAAGCCTATTATACCCACAGCCTACCGAAAAGTCAATGAACAAAATGAAAACATTTGTAAAATCCGCCAAAAACCGGCAGGGGGACTTTTGCATTTTTGCGCAAAGACGGCAAAAGGTTACGCTTTCGCCTTGCGGCAGGCAAAGCACACCCAGCCTTTTTGCTCTATTCGCTCCAAAATCACAAATCCGTTCGCAATCAGCGCGGTTTTGACCTCTTCTTCTCGTGTGTCGATAATGCCGGAGGTGATAAACACCGCGTCCTCTTTCATAAACCGCCCGACGTCTTTCGCGAACAGCATAATCACGTCCGCCACAATGTTGGCGACCACAACGTCATACAAGCCGGTGACCTTGTCAGCAAGGTTGCCCTGCAAAACGGTGTATTGCGGTTCTGTAAAGCCGTTTAGCTTTCCATTCTCTTTTGCGGTTTTCACCGCCAATTCGTCAATATCCACGCCGACCGCCTTGCCGGCGCCCAAAAGCAGCGCGGCAATCGAAAGAATCCCGCTGCCGCAGCCTGTGTCGAGTACCGCACAGCCGGGGGTCAAATAGCGCTCGAGCATTTCAAGGCAAAGCCTTGTTGTGTGGTGTCCGCCCGTGCCGAACGCAAGACCCGGTTCAATTCGTAAAACCGCCCGGTTCTGCGGATTGTCCACGTCTTCAATCCACAAAGGCTGAATCAGCAGCCGTTCCCCGACCGGGAGGGGCTTGAAAAACGCTTTCCAGTTGTTTTCCCAGTCCTCATTTTTGCAGGCGGTCAGGTCGTCAATGGTGTGGGGGATGCCCGCCGCGTTGCAGCGCTCCGAAAGAAACGCCACCGCCTCCGGCGGGTTTTCCTCTTTCGGAATATAGAGGTGAATATACCCTTTTGTGCGGTCCTTTTGCAAGAGTCCCTCGTCAATCAAATCAATGTTGGCGATTTCCCAGGTTTCCTCTTCCAAATTGCGGTAATCCTCAATATAAATCCCGTAAGGCACCGCCATGTTGGCAATGGCCGCCGCGCGGTCAATATCGTCTGCGTTCACTTCAATTTTAACTTCTGTCCAGTCCATGTTTTCCCGCCTGTTTTTAATATTTGTTGTGTACCCGTTCACAGAAGCAAACAAGGTCGTGAATGTCAAGTACCGTGCCGTCGTCGAGCACCGCTTTGCCGCGCATTTTGCCGAATACCTGGTGCTGGTCGGTGACAATGGCTTTCACGTCAATTTTTGCCGCGCGGTCAATAATCGGCACAAAATCCATTTCAAACCGCCCGTCGCTCGAAGAAATCTTCCAGGGGTCTGTGTAGCCGGTTTTCGGAATGTGGAACGTCACGTCGTCCAACTTGTGCCCCACGCCGTCATAAAACAGCATGTTTTCACTCGCGGCGGAGGTGTCGCCGAACCCGTAGCCGATGTTGAACCCGAAAGGCTTGCCGTTCACAACCGCGTTGCCCGAACCCCAGTTCCAGGTGTTGTCATAGGTCCAAACGCCGCGCCCCCAGTCGAGCGTGCCGAAATCGGTTTCCGGCGAAAAGGTGTAAGTTTCGTCGCCGAGCACCGCATAGCCGCTTGCACGCATACAGTTGATTTTCTGATTGTAGTAAAACGCCTTGGGGTTTTCTTTCCACGGCGTGGCAATGACCATCGTGTCCATCGGCGGTTGGTCGAGTTTTATGTCACAGGCAAGCGTTTTGCCGTCAAGGAAGTTTTTAAACTGACAGACAATGCGCCGCGCGCCGTCCGTTTTGGAAAACTCCATATTCAGCCGCTTGTCGCGATAAACCGTGTTGCCTTTTTCGCTGGTCGTGGGCAAATGGAGTTTTCCCATCGGGAAGGGGGTCAAAATCGTTTCAGTGTGCTCCCACGGCTTTCCGCGAAAATCGAGGAGCGAAACCGATTGAAGACCGATGTAACCGTCGTCGGAAATCGTAAATGCCAGCGCGTAATCGTTGCAAAGCACCAAATAATAGTCCCATTCCTTAATACGGAATTTCGGCGCCTTGATGTCGTTGCGGTCATAGATTTGATACAGCTGTCTTGACCAGCCGGGCTCTTTCAACGACCCGTCCACGCGCAAAAGCTTTTGTACCGATGTAACCTCATGATTTCTCATTTTGCTGCCTCCCTTCGAAACACCATATGATTATAAAATGATTTTATTCCAAGTTCACTTTTTTCTGCATATCCCCGCGGGCGTGGTTATACATTTTGCGGTTGTCGAGCGCCCAAAGGCGGTTCGTAAACGCACCCGGCTGTAAGGGGGTGAGCGCTTCCGCAATTTGATAAACGCGCGCGTCCATTAAGTCAAGCTCCGACAAAAGCTCTGCTTCTAAAAACGCGGGGCGCACCGCCGCGCCGAATTCCGGGTCGCCGTGATGCGAAAGCACCATGTGCTGTAACAGCATGGATTTTTCCGCCGGCGTGCCGAGTTCTTTTGCCGCCTCGTCAATTTCCCGCGCGCCCATAACCAAATGACCGATTAAGTTCCCCTCGGTCGTGTAGCCGGAAGCTATGCCCGAATTGCCGACCGAATATTCCCGCAGCTTCGCAATGTCGTGCAATACAGCGCCCGCAATCAACAAGTCGGCGTCCACAAACGGATAGACTTTGCAAACGCCTTCGCAAAGCCGCACAATGGAAAGCGTATGTAAAAGCAGCCCGCCGCGAATCGCGTGGTGCAGCTTATACGCCGCCGGCCATTTCAGCAAATCCTCGCGGTTCTTTTCTAAAAGGTGTAAGACGAGCTTTTTCAAGTCTTCGTCCGAAAATGCGTTTACAGCGGCTACGAGTTTGTCATACATGTCTTCACTTTTGTAAGCGGCGCTGCGCACGAAATCCGAAATATTCACATGGTCGCTTTCCGTCACGTTGCGAATCCGCTCCACGCGGAACTGGTCCGCGCCGTTGTACTGCGAAATCGTACCGCGCACTTTCACAAGCGTTTCCGCCGGAAAATCGCCGTGGATTTGCGGGTTGTAATCCCAGAATTTTGCCGAAATTTCCCCGCTGCTGTCTGAAAGCACCAAATCAAGGTAATCTTTCCCTTTGGCGGTAACTTTCTTTTCCGAATGTGTAATGATGGCAAAGCCCTCTACTTGTCCGTTCGGGCTGATTTGTTTAAAATTCATGGCTTTTTCGCCTCCCTGTTTCTTAAAAACAGTATAGCATTTTTTGTGAGAAAGGTAAACGCCTTTTTGAAAATGCCCCCGAAAAACCAAAAAGAGCCGGAAGCAAAGCCTTCCGACTCTTTCGTGTGTTTTATAGGATTTACACTTCCGACAACAGCATGCGGTCGTTGTCGAGCGCCTTGCCGGCTTTCTCCTGGTACATTTCCATAAGTTCCGGAATGGTGATTTTCGCGCGTTCTTCGCCTTTTAAATCCAAGACGATTTGCCCCGCGGAAAGCATAATCGTGCGGTTGCCGGTGTTCAGCGCCTGGTTGATGTTGTGCGTAATCATCATCGTCGTAATGTGATTTTCCGCGACGATTTCTTTGGTGATGTCGAGCACTTTTTGCGCGGTCACCGGGTCGAGCGCCGCGGTGTGTTCGTCCAAAAGCAGGAGTTTCGGCGTGACCATCGTGCTCATCAAAAGTGTGACCGCCTGGCGCTGCCCGCCGGAAAGCTGCCCCATTTTGGTGCGCATACGGTCTTCCAACCCCATGTTGAGTTTCTTGAGCATCTCGCTGAAAAACGCAAGGTCTTTTTTACGATGCGCCGAAGCAAGAATATTGCGCGTCGATTTCGAGTAGGCGAGCGCCATGTTTTCTTCAACGGTGAGGTCGGGCGCCGTGCCTTTCATCGGGTCTTGGAAAATCCGGCCGATTTGCTTTGCGCGTCGGTGCTCTTTTTGATAGGTGATGTCTTTGCCGTCTAATAAAATCCGCCCGCTGTCGCAAAGAAAACTGCCCGCAATGGCATTAAACAATGTCGATTTGCCCGCGCCGTTCGAACCGATGACGGTCACAAAATCGCCGTCGTCAAGTGTCAGAGAGAGCCCGCGCAGCGCGGTGTGTTCGTTGGGCGTGCCTTTTAAAAAGGTTTTGGTGATTTTCTCAATTTCAAGCATTTCGGCGCGCCTCCTTTTTTCTGCGGCTGTCGGCAAAAGCTTTGCGAATCGCCGGCACAGAAAGTGTGATTGCAACAATCACTGCCGAAACGAGTTTGAGCGCGTTTGCAGAGAAAATACTGGTTTCCAAAGCCAGCGCAATAATCAAACGGTAAACAACCGACCCGACAATCGCGGAGATAAGCCCTAACCACAGCGAGCGCTTGCCGAAAATCACTTCGCCGATAATGACCGACGCAAGCCCCACGACAATCATGCCGCTGCCGCCGTTGACGTCCGCATAACCGCTGGTCTGTGCGATTAAACCGCCAGAAAGCGCCACGAGCGCGTTGGCAATCGCGAGCGCCGTAACTTTTGTCATGTTGGTGTTAATCGACGACGCGCGGACCATGTCCTCATTGTTGCCGGTCGCGCGAATGCAAAGGCCGAACACGGTTCTGAAAAAGAGAATCAGCAAAATGCAAAGCCCCGCGCAAATTACGAAGACGGCAAGAATTTTCATAAAATCCTTGTCTGCGTCGGGCATCAGTTTATATAAAAACTCATAAAACCGCGGTTTGCCGATCAGCGACAAATTCGGCGCGCCCATAATCGTAATATTCACTGTGTACAGCCCGCTCATCGTCAGAATACCGGCCAAAATCGGGTGAATGCCCGCCTTGGTCTGTAAAAAGCCGGTGACAATGCCGGCCGCCGCGCCGCTGGCGAGCGCCGCGAGAAGCCCCAAAAACGGGTGCCCCGCAATGCTCAAAAGCGCCGAAACCGCCGCGCCGAACGTAAAGCCGCCGTCTACGGTTAAGTCGGGAATGTTGAGCACCCGGAACGTGATATAAACGCCGAGCGCCAAAAGGGCATATTGCAGTCCCAAAAGGACCGCGCTTGATACGATTGCCATAGGAAAATCACCTGCAAGAAAAAGATAAAAC
>ERZ1643249.1722-NODE-1722-length-21496-cov-16.800103_pt1 | contig 21496 bp, 18 predicted proteins | sample MGYA00579263_ERZ1643249 | MGnify/ENA primary metagenome ERZ1643249 (study PRJEB29033, sample SAMEA4952264) | chicken gut metagenome | biome: Broiler Chicken; feature: Gastrointestinal Tract; material: Caecum | place: Ireland | collected 2018 | study: Broiler... | reverse complement strand
GAGGCAGATCTGAGGATATTTCGTCTGTCAAAGGTCACCTTTAAAGAAAAGAATGGTCTCTCTTCCATCATAAGCCGAAAACAGATCTTCTCTTCCTCCCCGGTCAGATTCTGTAAAATCTCATCACATTTCGGCCAGCAGACAGTATCTGTCTCTTCTTTCCTGCCCTCCGGAAGAGTCCGCCGGGCACTGAATAAAAGCATATATTCTGTAGGCTTCTCCTCTCTGACCAAAGTCAGGATTCCCCTGGTCTTCCAGGAGAATGGAGCAGAATTTTCACCGCCGAATGTCCTTGCCAGGCATTCTTCCGGACTTTCTCCCTCTTTCATGGTTTCTTTTAGAATCTGATACTTTTCCTTCTGTTCCAGAACGCAGAAAACTTCCAGCTTTTCCGGCATTTTATACACCTCATTCATTATTTTCTCTTTCTTAGTTTATCAGATGAACAGGAAAATGCAATTTTTTTCTCTTTTCGTAGACATGATATGTCTATAGATTCTCTTGATTTCATTTCGTTATACCAATATAATAGAAGAGGTGATGAATATGAAAAAAAAAGTACTATCCACAGAAGAACTCCGGGAAAATTCTTACGAATACGGACTTCCGGAATACCTGCAACAAGATCTGGATGCTTTCAAAGAAGGGTTAAAAAACAGTTCTTCTCTCATGGATTGTTTGTGGGGAGAATTATATAGCAGTATCAACATAGCGGAAATCAATGAGGGAGCGATCACGCCGGAACACGCAGATTATCTCAGGCAAAAATTTTTGTGGGGAGGTAAGTCAAAAAATGAAAAACATTGACTTTACAAGCTGCAGACGTATTTGGGGCAAAGCCTACAATGGAGCAAACGGAAAGAAGATTGCAGTAGACTATGAAGGTATAGTTTATATGCTCAAATTTCCGCCTTCCGCTGAAAATAAGCCAACAGATCTGTCCTACACAAATAGTTGTTTTAGTGAACATATTGCAAGTAGTATTTTCCGCATGCTTGGTATTCGGGCGCAAGAAACGATGCTTGGTACTTTCCAGGTATCTGGAAAGACAAAAGTGGTATGTGCCTGCAGAGATTTTACCGCAGATGGGAAACTGTTCTATGATTTTTGTTCTATAAAAAACACCATTCTGGATTCTGAACATGGAGGCACTGGAACCGAGCTGTCCGATATTATGGAAAGCATTGAAAAACAACAATTTGTCAATCCTGTGATTCTAAAGGAGCATTTCTGGAAGATGTTTGTGGTAGATGCCTTCCTTGGAAATTTTGATCGTCATAATGGTAATTGGGGATTTTTATATGATCCTGATAGCCAAAAGGCTGAAATTGCTCCAATCTTCGATTGTGGCAGTTGCTTGCTTCCTCAGGCGGATGAAAAAGTAATGGAACGTATCCTGCATGATGAGAATGAATTAAATGCCCGAATTTTCCAATTTCCAACATCCGCAGTGAAGTTAGAAGGGAAAAAGATTCGTTACTACGATTTTCTCATGTCCGGGCAGTCTGAAGACTGCAATGAGGCACTGATACAGATTGTTCCTAAAATCCACGTAGAAACAATCCAGAACTTTCTGGAAGAAGTTCCTTACCTTTCGGATCTGCAGCGAACCTTTTATCTGACCTACATCCAGGCAAGATTGGAAAAGTTCCTTCTGCCCGCTTATAAACAGGCAGTCAGCCAAAAGGATGATATGACTCTTAGTTCAAAAGAACCGATACAATAAGTAACTATAACCCGAGAATATTTTTCGATAAGGCTATCGCATTTGCGACAGCCTCTTTTCTTGACATAGGTGTAATGATAGTGTATAGTGTATATATAATAACATCACACTAATAACAACAATGACAACGCTGTGAAAACAGACTGTAACTACGAATACTGGAGGTGTATCCCACTTTGCATATACTCATATCAAACACTTCTGACAAGCCTCTGTATCAGCAGATCAAGGAGCAGATCAAGGACGCGATTTTAAGGGAGGAACTGACCGAAGGAGAGCTTCTTCCTTCTATCCGCTTTTTTGCCAATGATCTGAAAGTTAGTGTTCTGACCATACGGAGAGTCTATGAGGAACTGGAGAAGGAAGGGTTTGTCGTCAGTCAGACAGGTATCGGCACCTTTGTATCTGCCGGCAATGCGGAACTGCTGAGAGACTCCAGGAGGAGGCTTGTAGAGCAGAAAATGCAGGACATGATAGAAACCGCCCGTTCCCTGGGGATCACAAAAGAAGAGCTAAATGAAATGATGGATATTCTGTATGAGGAGAAGTGAAATGGACAGGGTTTTAGAGGTAAAGAATTTAAACAAATCCTATAGCAGATTTGCGCTGAAAGATGTGAGCTTTGCTCTGCCGGAAGGCTGTATTACAGGCTTTATCGGAATAAACGGAGCGGGAAAAACTACTACCCTCCGTTCTGTCCTGGGTCTGGCCGAAGGAGTCACAGGAAGTATCCATTTTTTCGGTATGGATATGAAAAGAAATGAAAAACAGATCAAAGACCGGATCGGCGTGGTTCTGGACGGTGACTGTTTCTATGAGGATCTGTCCCTGGAAGAAATGAAAAAAATCCTGGCCCCGGCCTATTCTTCCTGCTGCGAGGAGGATTACCGGTCTTATCTGGAAAGATTTTCTTTAAACCCAAAGGAAAAAATCAAAAATCTCTCCAGAGGAATGAAAATAAAATATTCCCTGGCGCTGGCTCTCTCCCATAAACCTGAACTGCTGATCATGGACGAGCCTACCAGCGGTCTTGATCCCTTATTCCGCAGCCAGCTCCTGGACCTTCTGCGGGATTATATGGAACAGGGCGGAAAGGGCGTATTTTTTTCTACCCATATCACCTCAGATCTGGATAAAATCGCAGATGTGCTGATTATGATTGATCAGGGGCATATTGTATTTCAGGAAGATAAAGATGAGCTTCTGGACCGATACCGTATTGTAAAAGGAAGCAAAGAAGATCTGAATAAAGAAGTCCGGAGCCTGCTGTTTCATATTCAGGAAACAGATTTTGGTTTCACCGCCATGACCAGTCATGTTTCCCAGATACAGAAGCTTCTTCCCAATGTACTTTTAGAACGGCCCACAGTGGAAGATATCATGCTGAGCCATACCAAAGGAGGGATGAAAAATGCTGCTGAGTTTAGTTAAAAAAGACTTTATACTGGTAAAAAAATATGTGCTTTTTATGGCTGTCGTCTGCTTCCTGCTGCCTGTTTTTCTCCTCTCCCGGCTGCCGGAATTTGCAGGGCCTCTGACCTTTTTTATCTCTGTGGTCTACTCCATATTTCTTCTTCTCCAGTATGTTTTTCTAAAAGAATACCAATCTCCGAAAGCCTCCCTTCTTCTGTGTGCTTCTCCCTATCCCCGGAGGCTTATGGTACTTGGAAAATATGGATTCTGTCTGGTCCTCTATGCCGCCAGCAGCTTGATATACTGGACCAATACACAGATTTTTCCGGGACTTGGCAGGTTTCATTGGGAAATGGCTGTTCTGGTGTTTTTCATTGTCACCATCTTTTACAGCATTTATATTCCTCTGGAGTACCGGCTGGGATTTGAAAGGACAAAATTTATCACTATGTTTATCATTATGGCTTGTCCTTTTGTGGCTCCCTTTATCCTTCAAAAAGGAGCGGTTATCCAAGACTATATTCAGCTTCTGCCTCCGGTGCTCTTTTACGGTATAGTCTTATTTATCAGCCTGCTGGCACTGGTGATATCTGCCTGTTTATCTGTCTATTTTTACGAGCATGCAGATTTATCATAGGCAAAAAAATCCCCGCAGGAATTTAATGCAGGATCGCTCTGAATTTCTGCGGGGATTTTGTCTTTATTTTCTTTGTTGCTCTTCTTCCACTACTTCCAGAGAAGCATTTTCCCACTTTCCGAACCAGATTTTTCTTTCTTCTTTTTCCAGATAGATCCTAGTGGTAAATACCAGCTCTCCCTGATTTACAAAAATCTCTACGATAGAACTATCTATTAGGATCAGCAGATCCTCTACCTTGTTTTCTACCCGTCCTGTTCTTTTGCCTCTGCCTCCGCCGCAGGGTGCAGGAGTTCCCTCTTTATCCAAAAAAGAAAGCTCCACCTGATCTCCCTGGACAGTAACTGTCAGATGATTCTTCTCTGTGCCGATACAGATCTGCCTTTTTTCTCCCTGAACCTGAGAAAATACTGCTCTCAGAGTCTTGTCTGCCCAGCGATATCTGCCGTTTTCGAGAACCGCCCTTTTCCAGTCCAGATCCTCCAGTTCTCTCACCGGCATCCGATAAACCTTTCCATCATGGCAGGTTAGTTCCGCAGGGATGGTCAGACAGTGCTGCCAGCCGTTTTCCACGGAAAGATTTCGGTGAGTTTTGGCAGTGTCCGGGACTCCAGCCCAGCCTATAAGGATCCTCCTGCCGTCCTCTGTTTCAAAAGACTGGGGAGCATAAAAGTCAAATCCCATATCCCATTCCCTGAAATTGTCCTCTAAATCTTCCATCTGTGAGAAAAACACATAGCCGGACTGATAGATATTCTGGAATCTGTCTTCCCGGGCTTCCAGGCCCTGAGGACAAAAAGAAAGGAGCCTCTCTTCGGATAAAGAAAAAATATCCGGACATTCCCACATATATCCGAAGGGCTTTTCCGGTACCAGTTCCCGGTACAGACTCCAGTTTTTCTTATCTTCTGAGACATAGATCAGGACACCCCCTTTATCCCGGCGTTTACCCTGACTGTCCCAGGCTCTGACTCTGGCCCCCAAGACCATGTAATATTCTCCATCTTCCTTCCATACCTTAGGGTCCCGGATATGTTGGGTCATGTCTTCCGGATAATCCTCCATGCCAAGGAGAATGGTTTTTTCAGACATATTCTGTCCGTCCTCAGATTCTACCAGGATCTGGGTACTGGTCCTCCCGGCGTCGATATAATCGTAATCTCCCGGCTTCTTCACATTCCCGGTATAAAAAATATATATTTTATTATCCTCCACAAGAGCAGAACCGGAGTAAACGCCGCTGGCGTCCTGGGGAATGTCCGCAGTCAGTACCGGCTCACGGTATTCCCAGTGAAGGAGATCTTTGCTGACACAATGGCCCCAGTATCCTCCCCCTCCGTTGACGTTCAGTGGTGAATACTGGAAATAGGCCTGGAACTCTCCTTTAAACTGGCACAGGCCATTGGGATCATTCAGCCAGCCCACAGGAGGCATAATATGATACCTAGTCCGGAAAGGACAGCCGGCAACTGTCCTTCCCATTTTTTCTTCTGCTTCTTTTGCTTTTTGAAAACCGTATTTCATAGCTGTCCCTCTTATTCTGTGATTACCGCAATCTTGTCTCCCACTGCCACAGTCCTCTCAGCTTCTCTGTCTACGTGAGACCCTTCCACAGGCTCTGTAAAGATCAAACAGGCTGCGGTGTCATATCCTTCTTCTCTGATCTTGTCCTTATCAAAGTCCATAATGCAGTCTACTGCTTTCAGTTCCTGTCCCTCAGTCACATGTACATCAAAGTACTTTCCTCCCAGTTGTACCGTATCGATCCCTACATGGATCAGCAGACCGTTTCCGGCTTTTGTACGGAGACCTACTGCATGTTTCGTATCCATGACCATCTCTACTGTACAGTCTGCAGGAGCATAAATCTTTCCTTCTGAAGGTAGAATAGCTACGCCGTCTCCTAAAACTTTTTGTGAAAATGTAGGATCATTTACCTTTTCAATTCCTATAAATTCTCCTGCTGCAAATGCATATATTTTTTCGGGAAGTTCTGCTTTTGCCGACTCCCCTTCCAAAGAGACAGCCACCCTAACAGAAGATGAAGACACAGCTTCTGAAGTCAGTCCTGCAGCGGTTTTATCTTTCTTTTCAAATATCATTCCCAGGAAAAAGGAAAAGATAAATCCTGCGGCAAGAGCAGTCAAATGAGCAATGATATAGTTTACATAGCCATTGTTCTCCGGATCTGCCAGAGCAATCCCAGGTACAACCGTTGTCCCAAATCCCAGGGCAGCTAAATGTGTGAAATAGACAATCACTCCGCCGATAGCTCCTCCCAAGCAGCCGCCGATGATCGGATAGCGATACCTTAAATTGACACCAAAAAGTGCCGGTTCTGTTATACCAAAGAGTACTGAAATAAAACTTGGAATACAAAGTTCTTTTGCTTTAGCATCTTTTACATTTCTTGCCAGATATCCCAATACAGCACCGCCCTGGGCAATAATTGCCACAGACATAAGAGGATTTAAAAAGTTTCTTCCTGTTCCCACCAGCAGCTGTGACTCAATAGCCCCAAATACATGGTGAAGACCTGTAATAACGATCAGCTGCTGGAGTCCGGAAAATGCCGCATATCCTACTACTCCCAGATGCTGGGTCATCCATACCAGAACATCTGTGATGCCGTTTGCCAGTCCTCTGCCTATAGGCCCGATGATCATAAACAGTAGGAAAGAACTTACCAGCGTTGTCAGCAAAGGAGATACTAAAAGTCTTACAACTTCAGGAACTTTCTTTTCAAAAAATATGTCCAGTTTGGCTGTTACAATTCCAATGAGCAGCGCTACGATAATACCACCTTGAAATCCGATCAGCTCTACCGGAAATCCGAAGATATGAAGAGTAGTCACTTCCACAGTTCCCTGAGCTGCGGCGCTGGCATCGGCCAAACTGTTTGTCAGCATGATACAGCCGATTACAATACCCATAATGGGGCGCCCGCCGAATCGCTTCACCGTGCTGTAAGCCACACATAAAGGCAGGAATCCGAAGATTGCCCCGGAAGAAATGTTAATAAGTCTTGACAGCCCATAGAGAGTGTCGTTGTTTTGAACAAATTCGATATTTCCTAAAACGCTGGATAGACCGGTGAGAAGAGCTGCTGCCAGGATTCCCGGCATGATCTCAATAAATACATCTGAAAGTGCTTTGACAGCTCTCTGCAAAGGATTCATTCTTTTATTTGCCTTTGTCTTCAGATCACCCAGACTCATGCTGTCCATATGTATGGAATCTGCCAAAACCTGACAGACATCATTTACCAAACCTGCCCCGAAGATAATCTGAAGCTGATCGCCTGCCACAAACACGCCTTTTACCAAATCCACATTTTCAATCGCCTTGGTATCTGCCTTGTCATTATCTTCCAAGACTAGCCTCAGACGTGTGGCACAATGTGCAATACCTAAAATGTTGTCTCTGCCGCCTACCAGCCGGACAAGTTCTGTCGCTATATTTTCATAGCGCCTTCTTTTTTCAGAATCCATCTTTTAAAACCTCCAACTTCTTTAAAACTTCCAGACATGTCCTTTATCCCCAGGGTATGAACAAATGCTGTTTGCTTTGTTCTTGTAATTATCATTATACTGGAATATAATTAATATTATATAAATAAATGTTGTTTCATCATACAGTTTTGTTGGAGGAATCATGAAAGACTATATTTTTTCAAACGACTTTTCCCGGAATCTGGATGCCATGATCTATACCTGCGGCTATGAAACCTGTATCCCTTCCCACAGTTATGGCCCGGTAGTCCGCAGCGGTTATCTGATCCATTATATTTTAAAGGGAAAAGGAATCTATAAAACAGATGGGCATATCTATCCTTTAAAGGAAGGGGACGCATTTCTTATACGCCCCAATACCCTAATCTACTATGAAGCGGATAAGTATGACCCCTGGACTTATACTTGGATCGGCTTCCAGGGAATTAAAATCGAAGAATATTTAAAAAGGACCTCTCTGCTGGAAACTCCTTATTTTCATTATGGTAGAGATGACCGGGTCCGGCTCTGCCATGAGAAAATGTTCGAAGCTTATAACCTTCCGGAAAACCGGGATCTGATGATGAACAGTATCCTTTATGAATACCTCTATCTCCTGGCAAGCAAATTTCCAAGAAAATATATCCCCGCCAATGAGAAAAAAATTTCCTACGTAGAAGAGGCTCTAAGGTATATCGAAAGCAATTATGCTCATGCCGTTAATATACAGGTAATCGCAAGCTATCTTAATATCGAACGCACTTATCTATACCGATTGTTTAAAGATATCACAGGAAGCTCCCCTCAGGAATATCTCCTTGATTTCCGCATCCGCCGGGCCTGCAGCCTTTTAAAGGACACTGAACTCCCTGTCAATGATATCGCAAGATCTGTGGGATATGATAACGCTCTGTATTTTTCCCGATTATTCAGGCAAAAGAAAGGAAGGACTCCAACTCAATACAGAAAAGAAAAATATCCTGATCATGCCTGAACAAAAACCGGATCATAACATTTTACCTTTTTGGATAAATATTATGATCCGGCTATAAAGTTTTACAGTCCTGTATTCTCTGCAATATATTTTCTGGCTTTTATGGCATATTCCAGGGGATTGGCCTTTGCAGGATCCTGCTCTGCTTCTACCAGCATATAGCCTTCGTATCCCGTCTCTTCCAGCACTTTAAAGATAGGGACAAAGTCAATACAGCCGTCTCCGGGGACTGTAAAGGCACCTGCCCGTACACCGTCCAGGAAACTGAGTCCCTCTTCTTTTACCCGCTCCACGATCTCAGGGCGGATATCTTTTAAGTGGACATGTTTGATCCTATCTGCGTATTTCTTTACCATTTCCAGAGGATCCGCACCGCAGTAGGCAAAATGACCGGTATCGTAAAGAAGGTTTACATACTCTGGATCTGTGCCCTTCATCAGTCTTTCCACCTCATCCGGATCCTGGACTACCGTACCCATATGATGATGGAAAGTAAGGGAAATCCCGTATTCTTCCTTTGCGATTTTTCCTAATCTGTTCAGGCCATCGCAGAGGATATCCCATTCCTGATCGTTCATTACATACTTTTTCCCGAAAACGGGCGTATCTTCCTGACCCTGGACGCTGTAGCTCTGCTCAGAAGCACCGATGATTCTGGCTCCCATTGCTTTCAGAAATTCTAACTGTCCCCGGAATTCCTTTTCCACTTCTTCAAAGGATTTGGTAAGCAGAAAACTGGAAAACCACTGATTACAGATTTCTATATTCCGAAGTTCCAGAGCTTTTTTCAGAACTTCTGTATCTTTGGGATATTTATTTCCTACTTCTGACCCAGTAAAACCGGCCAGCGCCATCTCGCTGACACATTGTTCAAAGGTATTTTCTCTTCCCAGATCGGGAAGGTCATCATTTGTCCACGCAATAGGAGCGATTCCCAGCCTTACTTTATTTTTGTCAAGCATTGCTTTCCTCCTTATTCTCCCATGATCTCAGAAATTTTGACAGGCCGGTGTTCCTGGCTGGATTTCTTTGCCGCAAGTCCCATAAGCACAGGCTTTAATCCGTCATATACATTGAGGGGCGTATCTTTTCCCTTCTCAATGGCGTCTATAAAGGCTGTGATTTCTTTGCCATAGGCATCCATGTATCGTTCCAGGAAAAAGAACATGGGTTTTTCTCCTGTAACTCCCTGGGCATTGCTGATCACAGTTGTAGACTGGCTGTCATTGGAGATAGCCGCCATTCCCTCTGAGCCGAAAACTTCTGCCCGCTGGTCATAACCGTAGACTGCTTTTCTGCAGTTGTCAATCACTGCGATGGCGCCGTTTTCCATTTTTAGAGTGATCACCGCTGTGTCCACATCTCCGGCTTCTCCGATTGCCGGATCCACCAGATTGGCGCTCTGGACATATACCTCTTCTGCATCGCAGCCTGCCAGGAAACGTGCCATATCAAAGTCATGAATGGTCATATCCAGGAACATGCCTCCTGATACCTTTACATAGTCGATGCTGGGAGGTTCCGGATCTCTGGAGGTAATCTTGATGATCTGGGGAGTGCCTATCTTCCCCTGAGCAACTGTTTCCTGAAGAGACTGGAAATTATGATCAAAGCGCCGGTTAAATCCCACCTGATATTTCAGGCCGGTTCCCTCCAGGGCTTTAATAACTTCCATGATCTTATCTACATCATGGTCAATGGGTTTTTCGCAGAACACATGCTTTCCTGCTTTGATCGCCTCTATTGAGATAGGGGAATGGGTGTCTGTAGAAGAGCAGATCAGCACTGCGTCGATTTCCGGATCTTCAATGATCTCCTTGTAATCTTTTGTAGTTTTTTCTACTCCCATACTCTTTGCCCAGTCTGCAGTTTCTTCTGTCAGAAAGGGATCCGCCACTGTCTTGATCACTGCGTTGGGGACTCTTGTTGTAATGCTGGTAATATGTACTCTTCCGATCCTTCCCGCTCCGATAATACCTACCTTAACCATTTTTCCTTCTCCTTTTACCAAAGTTTTTTATAAATTTCTTTTACCTGCTCTTCTGTCACATCCCGCATAGTATTCTGAGGGCTTCCGCTTTCCATCGCATCGTGGGCCATCTTGTCGATCACTTCAAAGAATTTTTCCCGCTGGATTCCCGCACCCTCCAGATCAGGAATATCCAGCTCTTGTACAAGAGATTCCACTTCAGCCAGAAATTTTCTGCCTGCCTCCTGGTCCGTGTCTGTTTCGGAAGCTGCCCCTACAGCCCGCCCAAGATCCCCAAATCTTTTCCAGGCTCCGGGAAGGGCAAAGCTAAGACACTCTTTCAGGAGCATGGCATTGGACAGCCCATGGGCTACATGGAACAATGCCCCTATGGGACGGCTCATACCATGGATAATGGTCACAGAAGAATTGTTAAAAGCTATGCCCGCTTCCAGCGCCGCCAGAGCCATCTGCTCTCTGGCTTCCTGGTTTTCTCCCTCCCTGTATGCTATGGGCAGATATCTGAAAATACGCTTTACCGCCGAAAGAGCAAAGGTATCGGACATATCCTGAGCCTTTCTGGAAGTATAAGCCTCCACTCCGTGGCAGAGAGCGTCCAGCCCTGTAGCTGCCGTGATCTTAGGCGGCGCTGTCATAGTAAATCTGGCGTCGATCACTGCCATATCCGGCATGAGAACTTTTCCTTTCAGAAGCATTTTAATATCCTTTTTTGTATCTGTGATAATGGTAAACTGAGTGGCCTCTGATCCCGTTCCCGCAGTTGTAGGAATTGCCGCCATAGGGGGTGTGTCCGCCTGGATTTCCTTTCCCATATAGTCGAAAATCTCTCCTCCGGATTCTGCCAGGGAAGCCACTGCTTTCATAGTATCAATAGCGCTTCCTCCTCCAAGAGCAATGAGAAAATCACAGTTCTGCCCTTTGTATGCAGCCAGCGCTTTTTCTACCATAAGGTCTGTAGGTTCTCCTGTAACTTCCCAGAAGATGTGGTAATCTATCTCATGATCCTGCAGCACCTCTTCCACCTTTTTGCAATTTCCCAGGTCAATCATGGTTTTATCTGTTACGATCAGAGCCTTTTTCCCAAAAGAGGCAAAGCCTGCTCCTGCCTGTTCCAATGCTCCCGGTCCGGAAATAATATGTCCCGGCATAATAAAATCTCTTGCCATTCTTCTCTCTCCCTTGTTCTGTCTAAAATTCGGCGTCGTGAAGCCAGACATACCTTTCATCTTCGCAGCGGTCAGTCTGAAGCCATGGATTTCCTTCAAGATGACGGATCATCCAGCAGGTATACATCTGGAAACCCGGAGCCACTGCCTGAGGATGAAGTTCGCCTCCGGGAATAGCGGAAAAGCTGCCCTCTACGCTCTTAAATACCTGGTCTCCCACAAAGCTGGCGCCAAAGCCTTCCGGACGGTCGAATTTAAAATAATAGGTCTCCGGCTGGGGATGTCTGTGAGGCAGATAACCTGACCAATTTCCTCTGTCATTAAGGACCTCTCCCAGGACCATATTAGACCAGGGAGCAATGTCATGGTCAAAAATCGTATTAACTCTCCGCTTCGCCACATTGCCGAATTTTCCCACGCAGGAATAGCCCCAGGGGGCGTCTTCCGGTTTATAAAGTTTTCCCGGAAATTTTTTTCCATTCTTTGTCCGCTGGACCAGAATCTCCGTCTCTGTATCTGCGGTGACAGAAACCTGAGTTCCGGTGCAGACATGGACGCACCAGGGACCTTCTGTAAACACACTTTGCCTGCTTACTTCGGCTGTCTGATCCTCCCAGGCGAAAGTAACTTTGCCTTCCAGAAGCAGTACCGCTGTCTCTTCTCCTTCAAAACAGAAGATCCTGGTTTCTTCTTTTTTCATACGGTAAACACGGATGTCCATCATCATGTCTTTATAGTCATTGTCATAGGTAGTCAGAATTTTTTCGCCGTTTTTATCAAATTCCGGATAACCAAATACTTTTCCCATTTTGTTTCACTCCTTAATATGCTCTGGCTTCTTCTCTTCCCTTCAGAACCCCTTCACAGGCTTTCCGCACACTTTCCTTTTCTGAGGTTGTAGCGATCCCCACATCCCACCAGGATTCATAACCGTCAGTCATGGTCTTTGGGATCACCTTCAGATCAAAGAGGCAGGCTCTCTCCTGTTTCTTGGCATCCTCAAGAGCATTTACCAATTCTTCAACAGTACGGCAGGTGTAAGTTTTCAGGCCGTATCCTTCTCCGATCTTTGCATAATCTACCGGGATCAGGTCCCCTGTGGGTTTCTTACCGTCTGTATAGCGGAATTCTGTAGCAAGACTGCCGATCCCGTGGTTCATTTCCAGATTGTTGATACACCCGAAACCGCAGTTGTCAAAGATCAGGATATTTACCTTCTGTCTTTCCTGCATAATGGTCATGATCTCACTGTGAAGCATCTGAAAGCTGGAATCTCCCACTACACAGTAAACTTCCTTGTCCGGTTCTGCAAATTTTACCCCCAGAGTGGCGGCCACTTCGTATCCCATGCAGGAATAGCCATATTCTGCATGATAGCCTCCTCTTTTATCTGTTCTCCACATTCTCTGCATACAGCTGGGCAGAGAGCCTCCGGCTGTAATGATGGTGGCATCTTTATCAATGGTTCTGTTGATCGCGGCCAGGGCGGCGGTCTGAGTGATCACACCCTTGGTCAGCTTCACAAACTCCGGTATGGTTCTTGGATCCCTTGCCTTAATGATAGGCTCGAAATCTTCTCCGGTGTAGGTAATCGCTCCCAGACGTTCCATTTCTTTATCCCAGACTTCCTTGGCCTTTTGAATCTCATCTGTATAGGCAGAATGATAACCTCTGGCCCGCAGCTTCTCAGCCAGCGCCTCTACTGTCACCTTTGCGTCTCCCACTGCCTTCACTGCATCCATCTTATAAGCATGGAAACGGCAGTTATTAATAGTTACAAACTGTACATTTTCATTCTGGAACAAATGCTTGGAGCTGGTGGTAAAATCTGACAATCTGGATCCTACAGCGATAACAACATCCGCATCTTTTGCAATGATATTTGAAGCATAGGTTCCCGTCACGCCAATGCCTCCCAGGCAGTAGGGATGGCTGGATCTGCAGGCGCTTTTTCCTCCCTGGGTCTCCCCAAAAGGAATCCCGAATTCTTCACAGAAGTTCTCCACAGTTTCCCCTGCTTCTGAATAGCGGACCCCGCCTCCCACGATAACCAGAGGTTTTTTCGCCTCTGAAATGAGCTGGGCCAGATCCTCCAGTTCTTCTTCCACAGCCACCGGTCTGGTGATCCTGTGCACTCTTTTCTTGAAGAAGTACTCTGGAAAATCAAAGGATTCTCCCTCCACATCCTGGCACAGGGCAATACAGCAGGCTCCGGTTTCCGCCGGATCGGTCAGTACCCGCATAGCGTTTATAAGCGCTGTCATGATCATTTCCGGACGGGTGATCCTGTCCCAATATTTACACACAGGCTTAAAAGCATCGTTTGTGGTTGTTGCCAGACTGCTGCTCTGTTCCAGCTGCTGAAGGACCGGATCCGGCTGACGGGAAGCAAAGCTGTCTGCCGGAAATACCAGCAGAGGAATATTGTTTACTGTAGCTGTAGCACAGGCGGTTACCATGTTTGCCGCTCCGGGACCAATGGAAGAAGCGCAGGGAATGATCCGTCTCCGGTTGCTTTGTTTTGCAAAAGCCGTTGCCACATGGCACATGCCCTGCTCATTTCTTCCCTGAAAAACACGGAGCTGTCCCGGGTTTGTATCAAGTGCTTCTCCCAGTCCTACAGCGATGCCATGTCCGAAAATCGTGAAAAATCCTTCCACAAATTTTGTTTCTACCCCGTCCATGGACACATACTGGTTATCTAAAAATTTCACAATGGCCTGGGCCGTCGTCATTCTGATTGTTTTCCCCATGACCTCTACTCTCCTTTTCTGGTCTCTATACTCTTGCGATCATTTCGCCGAATTTTTCTTTTTCCTCTTTTATAAAATCATGGACCTCCTGGGGGCCGGGAAGGGAATCTGAGCAGTTATTGCTTCTCACCATCATAGAAGCCTCCGCAGAGCCAAACTCCAGACAGTCTATGATCGGCCAGCCCTGATACAGGCCATAGAGAAATCCTGATCCGTATCCGTCTCCTCCGCCGAAGCCTTTTCTGGCTTCTACAGGGAACGGCTTAATACTGAATTTTTCTCCATCGCAAGTATATGCAGTGGAACCCTGCATGCCATGTTTGATCACTACGATCTTCGCATTGCAGTTCTGCCAGTAAGCCGCACTCTCTTCATCACTCATCCCTGGTTTGATCAGCTTCTCAGTAAGATCGAATTCCTCTCTGGAACCCATGATAATATCTGCTTCCTTAGCTACGATAGAATAATAGATGGAAATCTCATCACTGTTTTTCCAGTTATATGCCCGGTAGTCAATGTCAAAAATCACCTTGGTCTGGTTTTTCTTTGCCAGCATTACGGCTTTGATGGCCGCTTCCCTGGAAGGACTTTCTGCCAGAGCGGTTCCTGAGATCAGGATGGCTTTGGTCCGGCGGATATAATCTTCATCAATATCATCCACATGAAGCTGGAGATCCGCAATACAGTTCCGGTACATCAGGATATTGCTTTCTTTCGAAGAAAGCATTTCCGTAAAAGTCAGTCCCAGTTTTTCTCCGTTTTTGCATCTTGTGATATGAGAAGTATCGATTCCCTGTTCCTGAAAATATTCTGTAACAAAATCTCCGAACTGATCATCGGAAACTTTTCCCAGAAACCCTGCCTTCAGCCCGTGGCGGGTGACCCCTACCGCAATATTAGCAGGAGAGCCTCCTACGAATTTTTCAAACATATGTACCTTTTTTAAAGGCTTAAACTCTTCTTTTACCTGGTCATTGTATGCAGGGTTGAAGTCAATGGCCACTCGTCCCAGAAGTACCAGATCCATAGGCCTGGACTGGTCAAATTCTATATACTTCATATTCTGCCTCCGCCTATCAGATGGTTCCGTCCCAAGTGGAAACGGTTTTTACTTTCTTTTCTTCTTCATCAAACCAGCGGGTGGTAACCACTTTCCGCTCTGTGTAGAAACGGTAGCCGTCTTTGCCCAGAGTATGGAGATCTCCGAAGAAGGACTGTTTGTGTCCGTTGAAGGGGAACATTCCGATGGGTACCGGAATCCCTACATTTACCCCTACCATTCCTCCGTCTGTACGGCTGACAAACTCTCTTGCATAATGGCCGTTCTGGGTAAAGATCACAGAACCGTTGGCAAATGGATTTGCATTCATTACAGCCAGGCCTTCCTCAAAATCTTTTACTCTCTTAATGCACAGCACCGGTCCGAAAATCTCTCTGTCTCCTACTGTCATTCCTGGTTTTACATGATCCAGTATGGTAGGTCCTACATAGAATCCATTCTCGTATCCCTCTACGACAAGGTCTCTTCCGTCCAGCACCAGCTGAGCACCTTCTTCAATGCCTTTGTTGATCCAGTTGATCACAGATTCTTTGTGTTTTGCGTTGATCACCGGTCCCATACCGGAGGTCTTATCATAAGCCGGCCCTACCTTCAGCGCTTTTGCCTTTTCTACAATGGCATTTACCAGCTCATCTGCAATACTTTCCTGTACTACTGCTACAGGCAGAGCCATACATCTCTCTCCCGCGCATCCGAAAGAAGCATTGATGATTCCTGCCGCTGTCCTCTCAATAGGTGTATCTTCCAGTACCAGGGCATGATTTTTTGCCTCGCAAAGAGCCTGCACTCTCTTGCCGTTAGACGCCGCTGTAGCGTAGATATGCTTGCCCACAGAGGTAGAACCGACGAAAGTAATCCCTTTAACATCCGGATGGCTTAAGAAAATCTCAGCCTCATGACGGGAACAGGTAACAATATTGATCACACCGTCAGGAAGCCCTGCTTCTTTATACAGTTCTGCAATACGCATACAAGTCTGAGGAGTAAAAGTAGCAGCTTTCAGAACGATGGTATTGCCGCAGGCAATACAGATAGGGGTCATCCATCCCATAGGGATCATAGCCGGAAAGTTAAAAGGAATAATGCCTGCAAAAACTCCCAGGGGCTGTCTGTAGGAAACCGTATCATAACCTTTGGAGGCGTCCATAAGGCTCTCTCCCATCATCAGTGACGGAGCAGAAATGGCCTGTTCTGTGCCTTCGATAGCTTTCAGCACATCTCCCTCTGCCTCTGCCCAGGCCTTGCCGTTTTCCTTTGCCACGGACATGGTCAGTTCATCCAGATGCTGGTAAAGCAGTTCACGGACTCTATAAAGGATCTGCACTCTTTTCTTCACAGGCGTGGCAGACCAGCCGGGGAAGGCATCCTTAGCAGCCTGGATCGCTTCCTCAACTTCCTGAGGGGTACAGCAGGGAACCTTGGCGATAACCTCTCCTGTACTTGGATCATAAGCATCCGTATACTTATCTGTCTTTGATTCCTTAAAGGAACCGTTTACAAAGTAGCCCAGTTTTTTAATTTCTCCCATTTTTACGTTCTCCTTTTCTTTCACTTTTCACTGCGGTTTCTTTATATGCTCATCATAACACTTTACTTTAAAATGCACAAGTGCTTTTTGCGTACATTTTAATAAAAATGCGTTATTTTTATTTTGCACGCAAAGTTTTTCGCACGCAGCTAAAAAAAGAGCTGCCGCATTCCTTTAAAATGCACAGCTCTTTTCTATGAGACTACAAATTATATTTGGTTTTTATATTTATATCTGTGAACCAGAATTCTTTTTCCGGCTCATTTCCCTTCAACAGAAAATCCGCCAAAATATGAGGCGGCCGGTACCCCTGGACATATCCGTTCTGATCTATAAGAAAATCCACCACATTGTTTTTCAGCGCCTGTTCATTCTTTGGGGTCTGATCATAGATGATCACATAGGGGCGTTCCTGGATGTTCAGCCGTTCAAAAGCCCTGCCGACTCCAGCCTGGCCTCCGGAGACCACCAGGATTCCATTTATCCCGGCAATATCTGTCATAGCATTTTCCACAATGCGCTGAACCTCATCGGTATCGTCAAAGCTGCCCTGAACCCCTGCGATCTCCAGATCCGGATAGCTTTTCTTTATCTCTTCAATAAAACCGTCTACCCGCTGGTTATCCACATCATTGCTGAAATACCCTGTAATGATCAGAACCTTGCCTCTTCCGCCTGTGAGAAGTCCCATAAGTCCCGCTGCAGTCCTTCCGCTCTGCCGGTTATCCATTCCTACAAAGCAGCGCCTTCTGGTTCCCACAATGTCAGAATTAAAGGTCACCACCGGGATCTGTTCCTCATCTGTCAGCCGGTTCAGTTCTGTCCTGACCCCTTCACAGTCCACAGGCATGATCGCCAGACCCTGTATTCCTTCTTCCAGCAGTTCCCGGACAGCGGTCAGCTGCTCTTCTTCATCTACATGAATGCCTTCTTTTAAAATCAGCTGGATTCCCCGGTCTGCCAGTTCTATGGCAGCCATCCGGATCCCTCTGTTTACCTCCAGCATAAATGAAGCCCGGGCAAGCTGAGTCACCACTCCTATTTTTATTTTCTTTCTGCTGTTTTCCTTTTTCTTTCGCTCCTTAGGCACATATCCCATCTCATCTGCAAGTTCCCAGATTTTCTCTGCTACTTGGGGATTGATCCTTCCTCTGTGATGGAGGGCCCGGTCCACAGTCCCTCTGGAAACCCCTGCCTTTTCCGCGATCTGCTGTATTGTTACTGCCATAATCTTCTCTCACCTTTTATTCAATTACTGGATCCAGTATATCACAGTTTTTAAATGCACGCAAGAAAAAGCGTGCTTTCTCTTTTTCTATTGTTAGATAAATGTAAAATTTTTATTCGGTTAGGGATAAATATTGACCTGTCAATTTCTTTATATTATCATGAAGGCAACATAACTAACGGCTAAATTTCCCATGATGGAGGAGGTAAAATCTATGTTTAATTTCTTTTCCAGTTCCAGCAAAAAAGGACGCTACCCTAATCCCAACCGTGGAGGTTCCCACTATCAGAAAGGGGGCTTTTTTAAAAATTTCGGCAGCTTTTCCAGCTCCGGAAGCGGACGCCGCCGTTATGATCAGAGTAACCAGTCCTATGCCAATCAGACTTACGGGCAGGGATATCCTCAGCAGGCCGGACCCCAGGGTTCTACTCAGATATGCCCAAACTGCGGCACCCAAGTACCTGCCGGTTCCAAATTCTGCCTCTCCTGCGGAGCTAAAATGAACACGGCAGCATTCTGCACCAACTGCGGAAAACCGGTTCCTCCCGGTTCTAAATTCTGTCCTGAGTGCGGCAGTCCTGTAAATTCATGATTTTTCTCAGAAAAGCAGGGGAATACCATGTAAAAAAACGTCTGGGTCAGGGGCGGTATGGCATCTGTTATCTTGCAGCAGATATCCGGAACCGCCCTGTGGTCCTGAAATATTTCCGCCCCGGCACCCGAAAAAACTACTGGGATTATATCCAATGGGAAGCCGTGATCCTTTCCGGTCTTTCCCATCCTTCTATTCCTGAATTTTTAGGCGTGGCAAACAGCCGCCGGGGATATTTTTTTGTTCTGGAATATATGCCGGGAGACTCTCTGAAAACTCTCCTTTTCCAAAAGCACAGAGTATTCTCTTCCCAGGATATTTTTCAGATAGGTGCTCAGCTCCTGGACATTCTGCTTTATATCCACAGCCGCAGTGTGATACATGGAGATATCAGTATTTCTAATGTTCTCTATGACGGCCTCCAGGTCTCTCTTATAGATTTCGGCCTTGCCTCCTACATCGGTCAGGAAGAATTCGGGAAAGACCTTGACTACGCCTGTTTTGGAAACCTCCTCCTGTATCTTCTGTATTCCGGCTACCATGATCCCAAAAAGGGGGCCTGGTATGAAGAACTGCCTTTAAGTCAGGGACAGAAAGATTTTCTGAAAAGCCTTTTAGGACTGAAAGAAAAGTTTTCAGACACGGAAACTGTAAAAAAGGAATTTCTCCAAAATTTCAGCTTATAAAAACAGCTATGTATCGGTCAGAAATATTTCTGACTTTATACATAGCTGTTTCTTTTTTTAATTTTTATTCTGTTCTCAAAGCTGTCACCGGATCGCTCTTTGCCGCCTTCTTAGAAGGAATTAATCCTCCGATCAGAGTCAGGACCACGCTGAGCAGGATCAGGATCAGCGCCGGCGCCGGCTGAAGCACGGCATTGATATTATTGGTGCCTGCCAGATGATGGATCAGGGCGTTGCCCGGTATCAGCAGCAGTAAGGTGATGATGATTCCCAGAAGTCCGGCGCACAGACCGATGATAAAGGTCTCTGCATTAAACACCTGGGAAATATTTCCCTTGGAAGCGCCGATGGCCCGGAGAATACCGATCTCCTTCTTTCTCTCCAACACACTGATGTAGGTGATAACCCCGATCATAATCGAAGATACCACCAGAGAGATGGCAACAAAAGCAATCAGCACGTAGCTGATGATGTCGATGATATCCGTCACAGAAGACATCAGGGTTCCCACCACATCTGTGTAAGTGATCACCTGTTCGTCTTTTCCTGCTGCCTCCATGCGGCTGTTGTAATCGTCCAGGATATCCACCACATGCTCTTTACTTTCAAAATCTTTTGGATATATGGAAATGCCGCTTGGCACATCAAAATCCACATAGCCCAGATTTCTCAGATTTCCTTCATAAGTGGCATCCTGGGTAGAATTCATGGACATGAAAAGTTCTGCCATTTCATCCCCGCTCATATTGACGGTAAAGGCTCTGGAAAAAGCTTCCGTATCAATATTCATAGCAGACTGGAGGTTATCGCCGATCTGGGCGATGGCCTGAGTCATAGCTGCCTCCATGGCACTGCTGATCTGTCCCATCATCTGTTCCATAGCCGAGGAAATCTGGGTTTCCAGCGCCTGTCCCATAGTTCCGGAATAAGATGCCATAAGGGCCTGCAAGTAGCTTTCCATAGCCTGAGATATCTGGCTTCTCAGACTTCCTGTATCGATCATTCCAGAAAGCCCCTGGGTCAGTCTCTTCCGGGCGTCATCTGTACTCAAATAATCCATAAAGTAGTCATCTATGCTGGCCGGATCCGGAAGGCTGTTTGCCACGGCATATTCCTGATACCCGGCTGTCAGATTTCCGGCTAAGGCTTCCAGCTGTTCCTGGGTCACCCATGCTTCCCCATTGGTCTGAAAGATCTCAGATCCCCAGTTTCCCAGGATTTCCTGAGCCTCCGGGGTCTGCAGGTATTCCAGAAGATACTCATCGAACATTTCCGGATCCGTATAGCCGTTTTGAGCCGCATACTCCTGATATCCGGCCATTACTTCCTGAAACATAGACTGTATCTGTTCCTGGGATACCGTTATGGTGCCGTTCTCCGCCATGATCTCCCTCACACTGTCACTGAGGATAGATCTGGCTTCCTCTGTCTGAAGATAATCCAGAAAGTACTCTCCCAGTCTGGAATAATCTGCCTGGGGGTTGTCCTTGGCATAGGTCTGGTATCCTTCCAGCAGACCGGAGATCATAGTTCCAAGGTCTTCCGAAGTCACCTGAATGTTCAGACTGCCCATCAGGTCTTCCAGATTTATCTCCGACATCTGAGGCAGATCCAGAGTGATCTCTCCCAGGTTCAGCATACCGGACAGATCTAATGTGCCGGGATCGATCCCTTCCATATTTGAAAAATCAAAAGAACCGGAAAGGCCCTCTGTCATGGCGTTTTCATCAAACTGAAAGGCCTCCTGAAGGGCTTGTTCATCTACAGTGATCAGAGAGTTCATGTCAAACTCTTCCTGGCTGCTTTCTTCTCCAAAAGCTTCGTTGGTAAAAACATTTACTGTGTGATCTGCCAGCTGCTTTTGTACGATCTCCTTTTTCTCAGCTTCCCGAACCACATGCTCTGTCAGAGTGGAGGGATAGCCGATACCCGCCGTAAGAAGAGCTCCATTAGCGTCTTCCCTGGGCTGTACGATTCCCACGATCTCCAGATCTTCTCCCTGATCCACCAGGGATTTCATATACTCTTGGTCATCCGTTTTATCTCTCCAGACCTGATACTGGCCATCATATTCATAGTAATCTGCACTGTTTACCAGTTTAAAAGTAATTCCAAGAATATCCTCATATGTATAAGTTCCCATATTCTCCGGGACTTCTACATCTTCTTCATTGATAAACTGGCGGATCATGTCGTCCAGCTCCACAGAATCCCGCAGTCCCATGGTATACA
>ERZ1643249.1718-NODE-1718-length-21525-cov-9.806102_pt1 | contig 21525 bp, 20 predicted proteins | sample MGYA00579263_ERZ1643249 | MGnify/ENA primary metagenome ERZ1643249 (study PRJEB29033, sample SAMEA4952264) | chicken gut metagenome | biome: Broiler Chicken; feature: Gastrointestinal Tract; material: Caecum | place: Ireland | collected 2018 | study: Broiler... | reverse complement strand
AATTATTATAAATTTTAATACTAAATATAAGAAAAACAAATAAAAAAACTTTATATAATGTTGAGTTGTAACGAATATTGACTAAGATTTTTTAAAATGATAAAATGATAAAAAAATAAATAATTAAGGACAAATGAATATGAATGAGGATGTATTTTCAATCAATAATTTTAATATAATAGAAGATGGAGAGAACTACTACTTATTTAGAGCATTAAATTTAGATGACCAAAGAGAAATAAGTGAAGGAATAAATTCAAATAATGGAGAGATACAAAAAGTAATTACAAATAAGCAAAGATACCCAGAAAATGATAGATATGCAAATGAAACAGAAATTTCATTAAAAGAAATATGGGATCATACCAAAAGTGTAAATTTTTATAGAGGAACTAATTGTATTTCATTATCTTCAAATGCTAATGTTTCTATAGACTATGGTTCAAAATATGGTGAAAAATATTTAATGATAAAAGTACCAAAAGAACAAGATAGTCAAATTTATAATGCAGGGCAATATATGATTTCAGAACTTAATAGAATTTTAGAAAACAGAATATCACAAATACCTCAAGATTCTGAAATTGTAAGATTAGTACACGAAATAGAAAATAAAGAAAATTATAATGATATAAAAAAAATAATAGTAGATAGATTTAAAAGTACAAGTTTAAGTGGAAGATATACAACTACAAATAATATTAGAACACGAGAATCAATGTTTAAAAGATTTAATAAAAGACAAGCTTTTTCAGAAGAACAACAATTAGAATACAACAAAATAATTGGAAAACTTACTTTGCTTGAAATATATGGAATGTTACCAACAGAAATTTTTAACAATATAAATATATCATCATTAACAAGTACAATAGGAAGTGAATTTTCCAATAGAGAATTTGTACATTATGGAGAAATAAGTGCAGATAAATTTGTACCAATATCCAAGATTAACCTTAATATGTTTGCCTTATTACAAGTTGCAAAAGAACAAGGAATTGAACAACAAGCAATAAATAAAATAGAAAACAAATTGATTGAATATACAAACCAAAGATACGAACTAATTGAAAGAGATAACAAACTATATTATTCAAATGGTAGAGAAGAAATAGATTTACATTTAAGTAATGATAGTGTGCTTATAAATGAAAATAATTTGAAAAACAATACTAATTTTTCTGTTGAAGAAATATTTGATAAAACAAATGGTAGTATAAGTTATTCAAAAGCTCAAAATGCTACGCAATTTGTATATAATTTAAGTATAGCACAAAGAAAATCAATAGAGTTTGCAAATGTTTTAAAACAAATTATAAATGATAGTGAATTAGACGCAACCATAGATGAAATAGCTCAAAAATCAGTTGCAATAAATGACAAAATAATTACTAGAAAAAATGGAAGAGGAATACAAATATCTGAATCTGTAAATATTGATATGAATAGAGGCGGTAGAAAACAATTTTCAGATGAGGAACAAAGAAAAATATATGAAAAAGTAAAAAGTCTTTCAAAAAAAGATCTTGAAACAATAATATCTAATAACGGAGCAGAATTAGAGCAAAAAATATATATTGAAAATTTAAATCATAGTGATATTGACACAAATCAAACAAGAGAAGAAAGATTAAATAGATATTTTGCAGAAACTATAATAGACGGATTAGACTTTTCTAAAATTTATAAAACAGCAATTGTACAAAAAGATATGACAGGAGAAGAAAGAGAAAAGTTAATTTCTCAAATAGAAAAAGCTGATTGTAAAAGATTATACAATGCTTTTGTAAATGCTGGAGTTGAACAAGAAAATATATCTGGTTATATTACAAATTTATTGATGGACAATGGATATAAACAATATGATTTCGTTGAATTGTCTAAAGCAGAAGATTTAGAAAATATAATAGAAAAGAATGTTCCAAATCTAAATTGTAGAATACTACCAACAAGATTGGATAAACAATTAGGAATTGAAGATAATTCATATATTGTACCAGAAACAAAAATCAAATTAAGAGATTATCAAGCAAGTGCACTTGATAAAGTAAACGAAATTCATCAGCAAAAAAGATATGCTGCTACAATTTTACCAACAGGAGCGGGAAAATCATTTGTAGCGATGTCTTTAATGATGCAATATAAAAATGGAAATATTTTATATTTTGCTCCTAATATCGAAATTCTAAATCAATTAAAAAGACATATTGCCAAAAATATATTGGAAGATGAGAATGCAAATATAGAAGAAGCTTTTCCACACTTAAAAATGTTTTGTTACCAAGGTCTAACAAGAAAAGATGAGGAACTTTTAGAAAGCTATGATGCAGATTTAATTATATTTGATGAATTACATAGAACAGGTGCTATAAAGTGGGATAGCAAAATAAGAAACTTAATAGAAGGTAATCCAAATGCCAAAATATTAGGAATAACAGCAACTCCTGTAAGAGATGTAGATAAAAGAAATATGGCAAGAGAAATTGCAGAAGCTACAGGAGAATATACAATAGAAGAATTAAAACAAAAAAGATATTTAGCATCTGAAATATATCTATTAGATGCAATGCAAGATGGAATTGTTGTTAGCCCAAGAGTTGTTACTTTTGATTATTCTTTACAAGACAGTGAACAATATCAAGAAATTAGAAAGATGTATGAAGAAGAAACAAATCCTCAAAAAAAAGAGGAAATAAAAAAAATATATGATGAAATGAAAGAGATTATACAAAAATCTGAATTAGAAGGTATGTCTAAAATTTTTGAAGAAAATATAAACAACAAAAATGGAAGATATATCGTATTTTTACCAAGAAACAATACTGATATGAGTTCAGAAGAATATGTAAAAGCAGAAATAGAAAAAATAAAAGAGAATTTAAAAAATATAGATTCAGAACCACAAATAGACTATTTACTAAGTGATAGAGAAAGAAAAAGCGAAAACTTAACAGCAATATCAAATTTTGAATCATCACAATCAGAACACTTAAAATTAATATTTGCAATAGATATGTTAAATGAAGGTGTTCATGTTGATGGTATAGATGGAATTATAATGTTAAGACCAATAAGTGCTGAACATAAAATATTGTATTTACAACAAATTGGAAGATGTATTTATTCTGTAGACCCCCAAAAGCCTATAGAAGAAAATCAGACACCTATAATTTTTGATGTATATAACAATTATTTAGAACAAAATATGGATAGAGAGGCAAACAGAACTACACCCACATCTGATTTACAAAGATTACAATTAATAGTAAATTGGGTTAATCTTCACGGATATATTCCAGACATAGAAAGCGAAGATATTGAAGAATTTAAAAAAGCGAGAACATTAAAAATAATAAAAACTAAATATGAGAAATATCTTGAAGGAATAAATAACCATAATTTAAGTGAAACAGAAATATATGAAATAGAACAAGTATTAGAATTAGGAAAAACAATTGACTTATGGAATTTAGAGATTCCAGAAATACCTATTAAAGAAGGAGCAAAAAACATTACTAGAAATAATGTATTTAAGGTTGTAGGTGAACAAAAAAGATTTTTAGACTTATTTAAGAAAGCCAATGAAATAAAGAAAGAGAGAAAACCAGGACCAAAATTAAGAATAAGGAATATTATTTCTATATTAGATGTATTATCAGAATATGGCATAGACATTAATAATGATAGTATAAAACCAGAAAGTACTTTAGGAGAAATATTTGAAACTTTAACACCAGAGATAAAAAAATTGATTTTAGAAGAACTAGATTTTCCAATGGATTATCCAATAGGACAAGAATATCAATATGCTAGAAGAGTATTTTATAATGGAAGAAGTGAATTTCTACAATATGATATTAATGTTTTAAGAAAATGTGGTATTTTTGAAAAATTTAAAAAAGGTAAAGGATTTACATGTACAGTAAAAGATGGTTTTATTATAAAAGGACCAAGTGAATATTGTAATATTAATATAGAAACGGGAACTTACTGGAATGAAGAAGGAATAGATGTAGATGGATATGATGAACATGGCTATAATAAAAAAGGTTATGACAGATCTGGTTATAATAAAAATGGCATAGATAGAAATAATTTTGACAAAGATGGTATATTTTATGAACAACAAGAGGATGGAACTTTTATTAATACAGGACGAAAAGTAGATAATAATGGTTTTAATAAAAAAGGTATGTTTTGTGAACTTCAAAAAGATGGAACATATATAGAAACAGAAAGTGAAATAAATCATTATGGTTTTAGTAGAGATGGATTTTGGTACCCTAGAAATGCCCATTATTATTCAGATTATTATGAAGGAAGGATTGTAGATAATAATTTTTTTGATAAGGATGGATATTATTGGAGACCTGCTCAAGAAGGCGAAAGTGGAAAATTTATAAATAGAAGAGAATATGTTAATTCACACCAAAAAATTAATGATAGAGGTTTTGATAGAGATGGTTATTGGTATATAAAGAAAAAAGATGGTACAATTGAAAAAACAGATAGAAAATTTGACAATAATGGTTTTGAAATTGACGGATTATGTACTAGAAAAACAGTCAGTGGAAAGCAAATTAGAATAAAACAAAACCAATATGGATTTGATTTAGAAGGAAACTATTATCCAATTCGAGGAGGAAGATATTCAGATGAACCATATGGTAAGTATGATAATTTTGGATTTGATGTAAATGGAATAAATAAAGAAACTGGTAGTAGATTAGATGAAAATAACTTTGACAGAAATGGAATTTACTATAAAAGACAATCAGATGGAAAATTAAAAAGTACTGGCTCAAGGGTTAATGAAAGAGGATTTAATAGGTTAGGACATTATTGCAAACTACAATCAGATGGAAAATATATAGATACAAAAGAAATAGTAGATCCAGAAGGATATACTATGAATGGATATGATTTACATGGATTTAGTAAAAGAGGATTTTATCATGATATAGATGGCCAGATTTATGACCCACATGGTTTTAGACAAGATGGAACTTATTTAGAAACAGGATTGACATACAATAAAAGAAAATTTAATATAGATGGAAGACATATTATTACAAAAAAGAAAAGAGATTTAAGGGGATTTGATATTGATGGTAATAATGATATAAGATTATATGGTAAAGAAACAACAACAAAATATGACAGTGATTTCTTTGATGAAGATGGTAAACATATAGAAACAGGAGAGCTATTTTACAATGGATATAATGCATACCATGTAGATGAAAATGGAAAATTGAGAAATGGACAAGAACACGAATATATTACATTTGCAAGAAATTATATACAAGGAATGTTATCAACAGAAAAAAACAATCAATATTTAAAATCAGCTCAAGAATACTTACGAAGTCTTAACGTCAGAAATGCTGATGAAGAAAAATATAGAATTACATATATATTATATGCTGCTGGAGAGATGTATCCACAAATAAAACAAGACTTAATGAATGAAATAGAAAAAACGATGAAAGAAATACAAGAAAAACAAGAACAATTAGATAAATTATATGAAAATGTAAAAGGCAAAAAAGGAAAAATTCAAAAATTAGAAAAGGAAAAAGCAATGCTTGAGCAAGGTTTACAAAATATTAGAGATTTAACAGAATTTAGGTAAAATAAAAATTTTACGTAAGAGAAGGAAAATTTTTAAAAATGAAAGAAAATAACAATATAATAAAAAATTTTTTAAATAAAATAAAAGAACTTTTTCGAAAAATATTTACCAAAGAAGAAAAATACTTGTTAAATGAAAAAAATTCGAATGAAAGTAACTCAAATGAAAATGTTTCAAATGAAAATAAAGTCAAAGATAGTAATATAAGAAAAAAAAGAGAACAATATGAAGTCGAAAAAGAACGAATATTGAAAATATACGCAAATCTAAAAAATGGAAAAATACAGGCTGATGATTTATTAATAACAGATTTAATACAAGTAACAATTTTATTAAGAAATGAAAAGTCTTTATATGCAGAAAAAATATCAGAACAAGAGCAAAAATTAAATGAGTTAGATAAAAGAATAACAAGTTTGGTAGATGAAAATACAGCATTAAAATTAAAAACAACTAGTTAATATACATTTTATAAAATAATGAAAAAAATAATCGATGGCTTAATAAATGAACATCGATTATTTTTTATATAAAATACTTAAAGAAAAAAATTGAAAAAAATGAACCAAAGGAGAGCTAAAAAAATCTAAAGAATAAAAGAGAAATAGAAAGGGGAGAAAGATGGATAAAGAAACGATAAAAAAAGCCAAGCAAGGAGATGCAGACAGAATTGGACAAATCATACTTGAGAACATGCAAACATTATACAGAGTAGCATTTGGCATACTAAAAAATGATGACGAAATATATGATGCAATTTCAGCAACTACAGTAAAAGTATTCGAAAATATCCACACACTAAAAAAAGAAGAATATGTCAAAACATGGATAACAAGAATACTAATAAACGAATGCTACAAAATATGTAATAAAAACAAAAAAATAATCTATTTAGAAAATGTACAACAAAAAAATCTAGTACATAATGACACACATGAAGAATTAGAATTTAAAAACCTAATTAGAAACTTAAATGATGAACTAAAAGAAATAGTAATTTTATACTATTTTGAAGACTTTAGTATTAAAGAGATATCAAAAATAATAAAAATCCCAGAAGGAACGGTAAAAACAAGACTATCAAGAGCAAGGAAAAAACTAGAAGACACAATATTAAATGAAAACAAAAAGAAAGGAGATGAAAAAGCTAATGGATAATAATGAATTAGATAAAATTTTAAAAGAAAAATTAAAAGGAAAAATTCAAATGCCACAAGAGATGCAAGAAAAAATCAAACAAAAAGTAGAACAAGAAAAATCAAACTATAAAAAGAGCAAAAACAAAAAATATAATAAATTAAAACCATTAATATCAATAGTAGCAGTATTAATAATAATATTTACAGCAGACTTGTTAATAAACAAAAATCTATTTAATGAACCAGAAATAACTACAACAGTTGTAGCAATAAAATCCATAGAACCCACAAAAATAAATAATGGAATAATAGCAAATGATACAGAATTTATTATATACACAGATGGAAAAAAAGCAACTAAAGAAGATGTACAAAGAAGCATATACATAGAACCACCTCTTGATTATGAAATAAAAAAGATAAATGATGAACAATATAAACTAGAATTTAAGCAAAATATACCAGACAATACAATATTAAAATTACAGTACATAAAAGATAAAATAACAGAAGACAGTTGGGCATATCAAACATCAAATAAACTATCAGTAACAAGTACATATCCAGCAAATGGAGAAAATACAGTTTCTAAAAACACAAGTATTGAAATTAAATTTTCTTATGCTGGTATAGAAGAAATACAAAATAATATAACAATAACACCAGAAATAAAAGGAACATGGGAACATTATGGAAATATATGGAGACTAATACCAAGTGAAGAACTAAAAGAAAGTCAAAAATACATTATAAATATAGCTAAAGGAATAGAAGCGGAAGACAAAGTGCTAGAAAGTGATTATACATTCAGCTTTACTGTAAACACAGAAGATGAAATGCCTAAATTTACATATAATACAAATTCAATAGACAAAATAAGCACATTCAAAAAAGATGAACAAATAAAAATATATTATACAATAAATTACAGTACAAGTAATAATGAAATAGGAAAAGTAGAAATAAGTAAATTCAATTCAACAGATGAATTTATAAAATATTTAAACACAGGAAATTATACAAATTCAATAGAAACAGAAGAATATGAATATGAATTAAAAAATAATTATATTCAATTAAACAAAAATCTAACAGACGGATATTATGTAGCAAGCATACAAACACAGGAAGGAATAGAATTATTTAACTGCCCTATACAAATAAACGACTTAGCAGGATATGCAATATCAACAGAAAGAGATGTTATTATATGGGTAGCACAAGGAAATAATTTAGCAGAAAACATCAATGTAGAATATTCAGGAAAAGAGCAAAAAACAAATAAAGACGGAATAGCCGAATTTAAAGGAATTTCAGATGGATCACAAATAGTAAAATATGTCAAAGTAGGAAATACTGAAAATAAACTAGTAATAGGAATATATAATTATGATTTAGAAAATTATCCAACAGGATACTTATATACAGACAGACCATTATATAAAAACACAGACACCATAAACATTTGGGGATTTGTTCCAAAAGAGCTTTTCTATGATGAATTAGAAGATGAATTTTATATTCAACTTGGAGAAGAAGAAAAACAAAAAGTACAAGTTGATGAAGAAGGAAATATCAACCACAAAATAGAATTAGAAAATCATGTTGATGGTGAAGATATATATATATCACTATATTACAAAAATACAGTAATAGCATCAAGAGCGATCACAATAGAAAATTACGAATTACAAAATTATATATATGAAATAATAAAAGACAAAAATTATGCTATTTCTGGAAGTGAATATAACTTTAAAGTACAAGTAAAACATATAACAGGATTAATTGTACCAAACAAAACAATAGCAATAGAATACAATGATATTACATATAGAGAAACAACAAATGAGGAAGGAATAGCTGAATTTACTATAACATTAAACCAACAAGAAAATGAAAGTACAATACCATATATGGACACAATAAAAATATATAATGGAGATTTAGAAGAATACAATACAACACAACAATATTTAGAAATATATGTAATTAGCAAAAATACATATTCAAAAATAGAAAAAACAGAAGGAAACAAATATCAAGTAACATTATATAAATTAGCAACAGATAGAAATACACAAGTAGACTATGATTTACAAAAAATTTATGATGGATTTTATAATACTGAAATAGAAATCAACCTAAAAGAAACTGTATATCAAAGATACATGATTGGATACCAATATAATCAATACACAAAAGAAAATGAAGAAGAATATTCATATGAACAAATAAGTGAGAATACAACAAATATAGCAAAAATGGTTACACAAGACGGAAAAATACAATTTGATGCAAACACCTTAGATATTAAAACAGATACAGAAGAAAAGAGATATCAATATGAATTACAATTCAAATATAAAGATGGAAACGGAAATGAAGTAATAGAAACAGAATACATTTATGATGAGTACAGTATAGATAACTCAGGAGTGTTTTATGAATCTTTCGAATCCGGAGATATGTTATATGAAGCAAGTTATGACATAGACATGTATTCATATTACACTTACAGATATTTATTAAAAAGAGATAAAGAAGAATTTACAATTGGAGAAACAGTAAATTTAACACTAGCAGAATGCACAGAAAATGGAATACAAGAAATACAAAATCAAGGAAAAATACTAAGAATTGTATTACAAGAAGATATAACCAAAACAGACATTATAGAAGACAACAATTTTAATTACACATTTGAAGAAAATGACTTTCCAGGATGCAAAATAACATCAGCATATTTATATAATGGAAAATTCTATAGAATGCCAATATACTATTTTGATTTCCAAGAAGAAGACAGAAAAATAGATATTGAAATAACAGCAGATAAAGAAGAATACAAACCAGGAGATGAAGTAACACTAAAAATTAAAACCACAAACAAAGGAAATCCAATAAAATCAACTGTAAATGTAAGTGTTGTAAACAAAGCAGTATTTGAAATAGAGCAAGATATAACAAATATAGCAGAAAAAATTTATCAAAACAAAAATTATCCAATATACACATATTCAACATATAGAGATTATTTATCAATTATGCCAGAATTAGGTGGTGGAGGAGATGGCGAACCAAGAGGAGACTTTGGTGACACAGCTTATTTTGAAACAATCTCAACTAACTCAAAAGGAGAAGCAACAGTAACCTTCAAATTACCAGATAATGTAACAACATATATTGTAACAGTACACAGTGCCAATAAAGACTTATACTTAGGAGTAGACAAAACAGAAATAACATCTAAATTAGACTTCTTTATCCAATATACAGAACCAAGAAATGTAAAAACTTCAGACGATTTAGTATTAAACGCAACATCAATTGCAGAAGAAAAATATGATGTTGAATATGAATTCACAATAAAAGAACTAAACCAAACATTAAATGCAACAGGAAGCACAAATGAAATAACAACAGTTAATTTTGGTAAACTACCATTTGGAACTTATACAGCAGTAATAAGAGGAAAACATGAAAATCAAGAAGATGCAATAGAATACAAATTTAATATAGTAGAAACAGCTCAAGAAATTCAAAACAAAGAAACTATGGACATAAAAAATCAAAGTACAATAAAACCAACCAAAAATCCAGTAGTATTAGAAATTTACAACAAAGAAATGAAACAATATTTAGAATACATTGATTTTATTGAACAAACTTTAACACAAAGACTAGACACACAAATTGCATACAATAAAGTACAAAACTTAAAAAATGAATATTATAAAACCCAAAATGCAAGCAACTATATTAACTTATCTGATTATATAGGAGATTCATATTTCAAAAACCTAAAAAATGGAGAAGAAAACATTGTTCTTACAGCCTTAATAAGTAAATTTGCAAAAGAATATTATAGTAGTGCAATAACAAATGGTATTAATACAGAAATAGCAAAAGATGACAACATATTTGAAATATATCTACTATCATCAGCAAATAATGAACCAGTTTTAGCAGATTTATTATATTTAAAACAAGAGCCAGACATAGATAACTACAACAAATTATTAGTAACACTATCATTAGAATTTTTAGGAGATTATCAAAATGCAAAAGAATTATATAATACTATTCAATTATCAGAAGAAGAAGCAAATCAATATAAATCATTAATTGCTTTAATTGAAACTTACATAGATAATGATAATGCCATCACAAAAATAAATGAACTTATAGAAGAAGCTCCTGAAGACGAATATTTAAGATTTGCAATATTAGCATTTTTTGAAAACAATGTAAACGAAATAGAAAAACAAGACACAGTAAAAATAACAAGTAGTGATATTAATGAAACAGTAACAGTTAATGGAATGCAAGTTCAAACATTAACAATTAATAGTGAAGACCTAAACGAAATAAAATTTGAAACAGAAAGTAATGATTTAGTAGTTTCATATTATTATCAAACTCTAATAGAAAATATTGAAAGTGATAAAATTAAAAAAGACATTAATATAAATCTTAAAGGAGATTTGAAGAAGGGAAATAGTGTTACATTAGAAATAAACTTTAATGAAAAATATGAGGGCGAAATAAGAATTGCTCTTCCAAATTCACTAAGACTAGCCGAAAAAGAATATGATTATAATAGATATTACTTAACTAATAATCAAATAGATTATGTGACATTTTACAAAAATGAAAATACAACTAAAATGGAAATACCTTTGCTAGTTACTTTAGAGGGAAATTATAGGTTTGAAAATATTGTTTGTGTTGATAATGGTATGTATCATATTTCAAATTCTTTAGATTTAGATATTGGTAAATAATAATAAAAGTCGCAGATGATGAGCAATCTGCGACTTTTACTGTTTATTCGAATAAATCTGCATGAGTTCCTGTACGAGTTAACACTAAAATAAGTTTATCATCGTTTTTGGTATATATTAATAGCCAATCAGGTTTTATATGGCATTCCCAAAGACCGATTTATTTTTGGTTCTAATAAATGATTGCAATATTTTTCAGGTAATATTTCACCATTTGAAAGTAATTCAATTATTGTTTTAAAAGCCTTATCGTCAAAGTTATTTCTATTTTGCATTTTTTTGTAATCTTTTTTGAATTTATTTGTCATTTCAATTTTATATTTACTCATCCTCGCTATTCAACTCCTCCATTAATTCATCAACAGTATCAAAAGATTTATATTTTTCAGGGCTTTTAATCATTTCTAGAGCTTCCCTAATAGCTTCGATAGTTTCTTTATTATATTTTGGCTTTTTTATTTCAAAAGGAATGCTTTCAGTTAATACAACTTGTTTTAAGAAAACAGTTACAGCATCTGCTACATTCATTCCAAGGTCATTAAGCGTTTTTTCAGCCTCTTTTTTTAATTCTGGTTCAATTCTAATATTTATTGTATCTGTTTTTGCCATTGTAAACACCTCCATATCTTTATAATTAAATTGTAACACAAAGTAATTACAATGTCAATTTATTTTATTGTTTTGCCCAGAAAAATGTTACAATATACATAAAATTAAATATACTTAAAAACACTTTCAGGATATAATATTTTGTTTTTATTTTTAAACTCATCAATATCAACCCACATAGCCGTGCACTTGCCGTGGTCATCTATAACAGAATATTCATCTTTATAATCTTCATTAGGCAAATCTATAGAATAATAAAAAACTAATTCATGAGCATTTTTACCATTGTAGGTAAAAATATTTTCAGAAACACCTAAAAAATCTTTAACAATAATATTCACGTTAATTTCCTCAAGAAACTCTCTTTTTAGAGCATCAGAACTTTTTTCCAAAAACTCAATTCCGCCACCCAAACATCTATAAAATGTTTGATGTTTAACTTTGTCATATCCCTCACTAACGAGCAATTTATTATTTTTAATTGCAAGACCCAAAACAATAGGTCTTATTTCTTTAAACTTATCCATAAAAAACTCCTTTCCAAGGTAAACATTGTTTTAAAAATTATTTTATCATATCCAATATATTTTCATTTTTAGAAAAACTCTTTAACCAATTATTCAAATCTTTTTGCTTTTTAAAAACTAATAATTTATAATGAGGAACATCATTAAGCAATTCCAGAACTTTAGGACGATTCTTTTTATTATATGTAATGACATACTTGATAAAATTAAAATCAAGACGTTCTTTGCAACCAGGAAGCTCAAATTTTTCCTTATTAAAATTCTTTATAATCCTTTTTGAAACACCTTTCAAATGTGCAAAAGTTGAATAATCTAACCAAATAATTAAATCAGCTCTATCCAAACGTTCTTTTAAGGTCTTATTATAATTGCCATCAATAATCCATTTATCTTCTTTAGATTTTGAAGAAATAATTTCATCTCTTTTATGTTTATCTATCTCAACCCAATTTGCATTATAATTAATAGCATCCAAATGAATAGCAGGAATATCTAATACTTTAGACAATATATTAGCCAAAGTACTTTTGCCACTACCAGAGCCTCCAATAATTGAAATTCTATTTGTTTTAATATCAAAACAATATAATTTTTCTACGTTTTGCAGTGTTTTCAAATAAGTAGCACCAAATTTTTCATAATAATTATTCAAACTTGTTTTTAAATATAATTTAGGGATATTTCTCTTTCGAGCCTCAGACAAAATAGCATCATTAAGAATTTTAGAATAACCGTTGCCTCTATATTCTTCTTTAACAAACATAGTAGCATACCAAGGAGTTAGATCAATTCTTTCATCTCCATCAGTAGGGAAGATAGATACAAAACCTATTAAAGTATTATTTTCCAGTAAAATCAATTTGCAATATGAAGGATTATTAAAGTTTTGAACAATTTTAGGAATCTTATTTTGAACCTTTTTTTCAAATTCTTCTTCAGAATTTGTCTGATGACCCCATTCTCTTTGTGTTAGTTCGGCAACTTCTCGAAGAAATTCTTGTTTTTCTTTAATATTATATATTTTTAACATATTGCCTCCTTTTTAATTTTGAAAAAAATTTTTTAGAACATTGAATAAAAAAGCTTATCTTTAAAAGCCACTATTGATTATACACAGTTTGTATACAAAATGTCAATAAAATTATATACTTTTTTTAGTTAAGATGCTATAATTAAATCTGTTTACAAAATATAAAAACAATGGAGAAATAAATATGATAAAAAGATATAAACAAAATGAAATAAATAAATTAGCAGAAATACTAAAAAATGACGGTGTTATTAGTGTACCAACAGACACAGTTTATGGGATATGTGCAAGAATAAACTCAGTAAAAGCACATGATAAATTAATATCAATCAAACATCGTCCAATTACAAAATTATTGCCAATTATGTGTGCAGATGAAGAACAGATAAAAAATATTGCACTAGTAGACAAAAAAGCAGAAAAATTAATTCATGAATTCATGCCAGGACCAATTACATTAATTTTAAAGAAAAAACCAGAAGTACCAACATATGTAAACAATGGAAAAGATACCATTGCAGTAAGAATGGCGACTTCAAAAGCATTAGAAAAATTAATCAGAAAAGTAGAAAGCCCAATTTTTATGAGTAGTGCAAATCAGAGTGGAGAACCAACTTGCACTAACTTAGCTGAAATAGAAAAATCATGTCCAAATTTAGACGGAATGATGGAAGGAAAAGTATTATTTGGAAAAGCCAGTACAATAGTAGATTGCACACTAGAACAAATCAAAATAATACGACCAGGTCCAATCACAATCAAACAAATTGAAGAAGTAATAAACAGTTAATGTCAAGAAAGGTTTTTTAATAAACAGATTTAAGGAGAAATTTATGTGTTTTGCGTGTTTTTTATATTGTCCAAAGCTTTTGCTAGTTGGTCTGGACAAGAAGTTCCCTTATTACCACATAATATACCCTTAAGCTTCTTAATTGCCTCATCAATATCCATACCTTTAACTAATCTTGCCACTCCAACAGTATTTCCTGGACATCCACCAATAATTTCAACATTTTTAATTACATTATTTTCAACATCTATTTTCATAACTTTTGAACATACACCTTTAGGATTATAAATATACTCCATTTTTATCACCTCAATAAATTTATTAATATCTGAATTTAATTTATCACAAAACGAAAAAGATAACAAGATAAATGCAAAATTTTTGTAGACTTTTGAAAATTATTATGATATAGTAATAAAAAATTGATAGGAGAAAAAAGAAATGAAAATCATATTAGCATCTGGTTCACCAAGAAGAAAAGAACTATTAAAACTAATAGCACCAGAATTCGAAATTATGGTAAGCGGAGTAAATGAAGAACTAAAAGACGGATTAACACCACAAGAACAAGTTGAAAGATTAGCACATATAAAAGCACAAGACATTTACGAAAAAACCAAAGGAAACAGAATAATTATTGGGTCAGACACAATTGTAACAAAAAACGGAAAAATATATGGAAAGCCAAAAAGCAAAGAACATGCAAAACAAATGATAAAAGAATTATTAGAAGGAGACAGAACACACAGCATATTTACTGGACTAAGTGTAATAATAGACAAAGACGGTAATCACCAAGAAATAAAAACACATGATGAAGTAAAAGTATTTTTCAAACAAATGACAGACCAAGAAATAGACAGATGGATAGAAACAGGAAATGCAATGGACAAAGCAGGAGCATATGGCATGCAAAATGAATTTTGCGTATTTGTAGAAAAAATAGAAGGAAATTACACAACAGCAATAGGATTTCCAACACATAAGCTTTATGACATTATAAAAGATTATATATATTAAAAAATTATTATAATGGGAGGAAAGCAAAAATGGATTTAACAATAGATGTAGAAGACTATAAATTAAATATAAGAGCAGTAGTAGTTATAATTCACAATAATAAAATATTAGTACATAAAAACATAAACTCAGACCATTATGCATTATTAGGTGGAAGGGTAAAGATAGGAGAAGATTCAGAAACTACTGTAAAAAGAGAGATAAAAGAAGAGCTTAATAAAGAAATAGAAGTGACTGGATATATTGGAACAATAGAAAATTTCTTCGAAATGAAAGGCAGTAAATTTCATGAAATACTATTTATACATAAAGCAGAATTTGTAAATGAGGAAGACAAAAAAATAGAATACACATTAAAAAATAATGAGGGGGAAGACTTCTTGCAATACGAATGGTTAGATTTAGACAAAATAGATGAATATCCATTATTGCCACAAGTATCAAAAACAATATTGAAAGAAAACAAGTTTCCTGTACACAAAATTAATAATGATTTGAAATAGAGTTGAGAATTTAGTTTTGGGGAGAAAGTGCTGATCCACTCCACTGTAAAACTTGAAGATAATAATATATAAGATATTAGAGAAAAAATATGAAAAAACCTTCCATGATAAAACATCAAGGAAGGTTTTTATAAATGGCACTTTAGCTTGAATAATCAACAGGTTTTACCAGTGAACAGTGGTTGGCAAAAATATTTTCTATATCATTCTAAAATCAGTATTTAAAGGCTTAATATCTTTTAAATCATCTTGATTTTGTTGGCTATCCATAAACTTTTTACTATCTTCTTCTTGCTGCTCCAAAGTAGGGGCACCTTCTTTTAAAGAATTTTTAAAAGCTTCTTTTTCAGTTTCTGGTAATAAATTTTCAATTTCATTTATAAGACTAACTCTATCATTTTTCAATAGTCCATTTATATTTTCATGACTGTGTTCTAGAATTCTATCAAAAGCTGTTTTATATTGCATAATAAAGTCCTCTGGATTTATATCAATTCTTGTTCCTAATTTTCTTATAATGTAATAAGCTTCCTCTCTATAAGTTTCGATCATTGGCTCAGAACTTCTATCTTCACCATATTCTTCTAAAGAACCAACAAGGCCACTTCTAATATTGCTTTGATTTAAAGTATCATAATCTTTTTCATTTAAATGAGTTTGAATTCCACTAATATATCCCTCAAGTATCATAATAAAATTATCTGCTCTATCAGTAACACATCTATCACTTAAACCATTAAAGAAGTCAGCGCTTAACTCATCTAATAAAACATCTTTATTTTCAATTGGAGCATCTTGTAGTAATTCTTTAAATTTTCTCCAACTAGCTTGTAATTCACTTGAAATTTCTTCTTTTGTTTGATTATTGCTATTTTGTGAATTTGTTTGACTTATACGATTTCTTATATCAGATAATTTATTTTTTAAAGTACTTAATTGTTCTTCATTCATAGTTGTTTTTTATCCTTTCTTTTATTTTAAATCTTTATCTAAATATTATTAAAACATTGATTATATTTTTTGTCAATTATATGAAATTATTTTTTAATCCATAAATACATACCAGTTATTTTATCTGGTTTATATTTAAAACCAGATTTTTGATAAAAAGCTTCATTTCCAGCAGTAGGGGTAAGTTCTATTTGCATTTTTTCTCCAGTAGATACATTTTCCTCAATTAATTTTTTTAATTCCAACGTAATTTTTAGTCCAATACCATGTCCTTGAAATTCTGGCTTAACACAAATATCAGTCAACATACAAACAATGCTATTATCACCAACAACTCGTCCAATTCCTGCAAGTTTTCCATCAACAGTTGCTTTTACCATATACATTGTATTTCTTAGAGCTTTTTCAACTTGCTCCTTTGAATAGGTTTTCCATCCAACAGATTCAACCATTTCTAAAAATTCATCACTTGAAATAGAATAATCTAATTTTATGTTCATAAGATACCTCCTATAGTTTTTTAGAAACAATCATATCTCTAATAATATAATCATTTTTCTCATAAAAATTTAATCCTCTTTTATTTGGACCAAAGACTTCAATATTAATTCTTTTACAATCAATGCTTTTGAAATATTCTTCCATTTTTCTTAATAAAGATTGTCCAATTCCGTTACCACGAATATTATTTTTTACGATTAACTCAATGACACATCCAGTTTTAGCACAGTCATTAGTCAATTTATCAATTTCATCTTTTTCTTCCACTATGCCTATAATTAAACCTATGAGTGTGTCATTTTCTATGGACAAATAAATTTTACCATTCTGTTTATGGACTTTGTCCATATCAATTTTGAAATTTTTTTCTCTATATTCAGGGAGTAATATTTGTGTATGCCAATTATCAATGTCAATTAAATAATTTTGCAATTCTACAAGTAAATCTTTAATTTGTTTATCATATTTTGCATCATATTCTACAATCATATTTCATACATCCTTTTCACCTAAATCTTCAGAAAATCTTAGCAGATAGCCATCAGGATCTTGTATTAAAAATTCTTTATTTCCTAATAATTTATTATCTTGACGATACCAATTTTCTTCAATATCAAATGAGATTTTATAATTTGCATTTTTAAAACTATTATAGATTTCATCTAAATTAGCTACTTCCAGCTGAAAATTTATTCCATTACCAAAAGGATAGGCAAGAGGGGCAATATCCCATTTATCATTTGTAGAAATTTCTTGTAACATAAATTGTATTTCACCTAAACTAATAAATGCAAATTTATTTTCAGGCCTATCATACTCAATTTTAAAACCAGCAGTTTTATAAAAATTCAAACTATTTTCCAAATTAGTAACAGATAATTCAGGAATATTTTTATTAAACTCAAGATAATCAGAACTTCTTATAATTTCACTTTCAAAAGATTTTTCTTGAAAATCTGTCAATAATTTGATTTCACTATTTGTAAAATTCTTATTTTTTGGAGCTATAACAAGTTTATCATCATTATCATTTAATCTATGAACTATTGCAATACATTTTCCTGTATAATCTTTTAAAGGCTTGTATTCTCCTAGTATGTAGCAATCCAGTTCTTCACCATCTCCACTAATTGTATTTGGAACATATCCATAATTAACTAAATAAATATGATCAGGATAGTCAGGATGGCTACTTCCTATTGGTCTATCAATTTTTACATTTAAAGTTTTATTCAAAAATTCTATATTATTCATACAAAAACCTCTCACAAAATAAATTTATTATCATTTTGAATAATATTAATTATTTCATCAACAGACAAATTAGTTGTATCCAATATATTTTGAGGATTATAATTCCTGTTTTTAAAATTATTTAATAAAGTAATACAACGTTCTTTCATCTGACAATCTTCAGGTCTTGATTTATCTCTTAAAAGCAAAGTAGCTTCATCTACCAATAAAACAACAAACTTAATGTTATAATCATTAATTATAGTTTTAATTAACTCCAAATTTTCAGGAGTAACAATGTAATTAAAAACAACATCAAAACCATCATCTAAATATGTTTTAATCATATTTATACAAATTTTCCAAAATGTTTGTAAATGATTTTTTTCTTTCCAGGCGGGTACATATCCACCAACAACTTGATGATAAATATCATCACCCTCAATTAATGCGGATTTATTACTTGTCATAGCAAGTTTTTTTGAAACTGTACTTTTTCCAACTCCTGCTGGACCAGTTATGATATATAGGTTTGGCATTACAATTAACCTCCTAAATTTATAGTTTTAATTAAAATCGATTCTTCATTTTTTCCTATTAATTCAATTGAAACTTCATCAACAATTGACTCAAATTCGTATGTAAAAGAATCTAGTTCTTCAATACTGCTTGACTGACCAAGCGTAATGTGTGGAATGTATTTGATAGATTTTTTGAGATAATTTGGCAGTATTTTGTTATATATTTCATCATGTAATTGTATAATTTCTTGATTTCCTTTAACACAATTTAAAAATATATAATTATCATGAGATAAAGATACTCCTTTAAAGTTAATTGTGAATGGTTTAAAATTTTTTAGCAAACTGGTTAATTTTGAAATTAGATCTTCATTAGATATATCATCAGAAAAAGGAAAGACTAAAGTTATATGTGGTGCTATTAAATTTGCTAATGGATCATATTTGTTTCTTATTTTTTGAATTAAATCTATATTCTTGAATTTTGGAAAAATTAGAATACAACGTTTATCAATATTATTATACATCATGAATCCTCCATATTTAAGGTTTGTATAGAATCAAAGTATCATATTTATTAATGGCTGTCAACAATAATTGGTAAAAATTTATTTTTGATATGTATAAAGTAAAAGTAGGCGATTTTTTATTTTGCCTACTTTAATGTTACACAAATTTATTTTTATAAGGTAGTATTATAATTGATGGATGTTCAAGACTATGTTTATTCAAACATAGCCTTTTTCCAATATTCTACTTTTTCCAAAAGAGAGTATTTTGTATTTGCACTACTAGAGGAAGGAACATATTTGTAGGCACAAACGATTTTATTGTATTTTAGATATTGTTTAAATGCCATTTCTGACTTTTTTCCATTTACCAATATAGTTTTTATATTTGGAAATTTATTTAAAAGATTTTTTATATCATTAAATTCACCTTTTTTTATATCACTATCAAGAGAGCCTTTTCTTTCAGCCAAACAATATACATCCCATAATGCAATATAATGCATATTTAAAAATTGTATTTTTTCATTATAATTTTTAAACTCAATTTTTCGATTTTCAAAAGCTAAACTAATAATGTTCCAAAATTGATTCATTTTATTTCCATAATATTCATTTGCAATTATTGATTTATCACTTGGCAAACTGCCTAAAATTAAGATTTTTGAGTTGTTATTTACTATAGGTTTTAGTGATTTTTTTATGTTTTCGTGTTCCATAATTGTTTAACTCCTTTTTTTGTTTATAATGTAATGTTAGCATAAAAATTGAGGTTGTACAATATTTGTTATGGTTAGTGTGAAATTAATGTAGAAAATTTTTTATATTTGATCTACAATTGCTTGACACATACTTTGTTATGAAATTGTACTACATAATCATTGAGAAAATATTTAATATATGATATAAAAAATATATACAAACTTTTTGGGAGGTAGTTTGAAAGAAAATTCTTTTATAACTATTTGTGCCTTGGAAAGGAACGGAATTTAATATGAAAGTATTAACAATAAAACAACCATGGGCAACTTTAATAATACAAGGAGATAAAAAATTTGAATTTAGAAGTTGGCAAACAAAATATAGAGGTGAATTATTAATTCATGCTGGCAAAGGGATTGATAAAGAGGCTGTAAAGAGATTAGAAAAATATTTGCCAAAAGAGTTGCCAATTGGAAAAATACTTGGAAAAGTAACATTAGTAGATTGTATAAAAATGTCACCAGAATTTAAAGAAAAATTACTGAAGGAGAATAGTGATATTTATACTAAAAGTTCTTTTCAAGAAAATTATGGTTGGCAGTTAAAAAATGTAGAAGTTTTTGATGAACCAATTGAGGCTAAAGGTCATTTGAGTTTGTGGAAATTTGATGGTTTTGATTGAAATGTTGAGAAAATTGAAAGTTTAATGTATAAAAATGATTTGTATTAAGGTTCAAAAAATTAAAGAATAGGTATTAGTAAAAAGGAGGAATTATTTATGGGATTATTTAAGGACTTATTAAGTTCTTCATCTTCTGAATCTAGTAAATTTAAAATTGGGGATTTTGTTAGAGTAAAATTGACTTTGGAAGCGGGAGAAGTTGTTAAGATAATAGGAAACAAAATTGCTGTTAGGTTAGAGGATACGGGTAAAGTGTTTTATTATAAAGAGAGTGAGTTACAAAAGTTTTTTAAGGGATAATTAGGTTTGATTTAGAATGAAATTGGGAAGGGCTCATAACCCGAAGGTCGTAAGTTCGAGTCTTACCCCCGCAACCAAGATTTAAA
>ERZ1643249.1715-NODE-1715-length-21545-cov-4.706329_pt1 | contig 21545 bp, 10 predicted proteins | sample MGYA00579263_ERZ1643249 | MGnify/ENA primary metagenome ERZ1643249 (study PRJEB29033, sample SAMEA4952264) | chicken gut metagenome | biome: Broiler Chicken; feature: Gastrointestinal Tract; material: Caecum | place: Ireland | collected 2018 | study: Broiler... | reverse complement strand
TAATCGTAATTTTGATTTGTGAATTCAACATCGTCACAGGTGCAGTATCTAATAAAGTTATTGAATCTGCAAACACTCGTCGAGTATTTCCGGCTACTGCTTCACTAACAAAATATATTGCATTAGTTTCTCCGGCAACTGTCTTGATTTCTCTTATGATATCTAGACCGCCTTCAAATTGAAAATACTGTCCGTAATTGACACTGGTATCCTCCACTCCATTTACAACCTTATATGCATTAATTCTATACCTTATATAACTTGAACATGAATCAGAAGATGAATTGAAAGCAAGATAGCTAATGTCTGTGCCATCAGTTAGGGCTAAATTAAATGTTGAGCCACGAGAAATCGTACCACTAGAAGCACTTGGTATTACACTTAAACTCTCTGAATCCACTACTGTATCCACATTATTTGACCTATATGCAAAGCGCACGTCTAAATTTGAAAATTCTATATTCCCAACAACTCTATCTGTCGCTGTAAAATAAGAATATGTCAAATTAAAGGCAAACAAAAAGATTAAAGTCAGTATGACTAATATACCCAATAATTTAACTTGTTTGCCCGTTCTTTTCATCTAACCTCTTATTTAAAATAGTTTTCAAATATTGTCTGTACTTGTGTTCCCCAACTTTCAAGTGTCGTTGAAGTAAATGTATCGGTCGCTTGAATTGTTTCAAACTGAACTATACTGTTTCCACTCATATTGAGTTTAACAATCTGCCCTGGGCGCACGATTCCAATATAATAATTATAATCGTCAATCGTCTCTATATTTGGCACACTTGTATCCACACTACCTGTAAATCTAACATAATATGAATTTGTGGAATTATTGACAATGTAAGCAAATTCTGTACCTTCGTTTACAATATCAATTCCCGTATTTGTCCTAACTGATTGTCCACTAGCAGATGCAGTAAACACCAACTCATTATCAGTATTTGATATGTTAAAACTTAAAATTTTTGCACTTTCATTTGGAAGTAATGATAGTGTAGTCGATGTGTACGTCGTACCTCTCTGCACAAATCCATTGTATATAGTTGGACTTGAAATTGTGATATTGTTTGAAATATATGATAGTGAATAATATTGATAGCTAGATGACCAAACATTAGATTGCACCTGTTCATATTCTCCATTATTCAAATAATAATATTTCCAGAAGCTACTTAACCAATCGCTCGGTTGTGTTGTCTGCAAATCATAACTAGGAGTCAATTGTGCTAGACCCAATGTCGCACTAATATTTGAAATTACTTCATTTGATTTGTTTTTAACATTGTATGTTATAATTGTTCCACTGTCTGTTTGTTCAGCGCTTGTTTCTACTGACAAATTAGTTGTAGTGACCGTATCTGCAACAGCAGTATAATCGATACTTGAAACAACTAATTCAACCCAAGCATCATATCTGCCTAAGTAAGTATTAATTATATTCTCAGCCAGTGATGCACTGAACGAACTTTTTATATTAACTGTTGTATATGGAGCAATATAATTATTAATATTATCAGCAGATAAACTTATTGTCATAAGGTTTTCTTTTCTGCTCCATTGATTTTCTGGATTATTAAATTCATCAGATTCTGCCGTATGATGTTGAGCATTGCTTAATGTATATTTTAGCTGGAAGGATACGCTGTTCACTCTGATTTTGCTTGAAGTATTATTTGTTAAACTTATATTTGTATTAAACGTTTGGCTACCACCAACGACACCCAAAGTGACATCATATAATCCTGGTTGGTATGTACTAGTATTTATAACATCCAAATTTGGTTGTGAATAAGTCATAGTATCTGCAAATGTTCCGGCAGATGATATTGTCGTTTCACATATACCGTTAACAAAATTAGCATCTGTATATTGATTTCCATTCAATGCAAATGCTGTTGATATTGCATAATCTTGGAAGTTATCCATGTTTGAAGGTGTTCTACATGTAATTTCTATACTTTCCAAAAATTCTACATACACTGCTGAATTTGCTGGTATAACATAAGCATAATGCCTATTTTCAAACACTCCATTTGTTTGATAACTATCAAATATCCAGTCAGAAGAATAGTTATATTTAATATTATTTTCACTAACTGCTTGACTCGGTGTAGAAATGTACCTCCATGTACCAACAATACTTGTACTGATTGTAATTGGAGAATCTCCTGTAATTATATAGGCAGAAAGTCCTGCATAATACTTATTGCCTCCTGCCCATCGATAGTTCTCCACAACATTACTCGCTGACACCATTTTGTAATAGGCAGATTCCAAGCCTGGATGTGATATATAATAATTTTCTTCTGAACGTTTATTATAGATTAAAACGTATGCTCCTTCAATGGTTGAACTGTTTTTGTATTTTAACCATGCTCTTCCTGCTTCACTATCGACATATAGTGAGTGTGTCTCATCATATGTGTCGCTCTCTTTATATATTCGCACTTCATCTATATTGATTGTCAACGATGCTCCTATATATGATTCATCTGATGAGTCAATAAAGTCTACACCAGTAAATAACATTAATGTTCCATTGCCCGCTGAAATTGTATCTTTGTAATAAATATATTCGTTATCCACAATATATGCATCTCGATTGGCATAATTCAAAATGACATTATTAATATCTGTATTATTACCACCGTTCCATTCAAGTGAATATTTTATTCGTATATCAAAATCATAACCAAAAGAATATTCTATTGCCACTTCATAATTATGAGCCCCCGTACCAAATGGTATAGGATTATTGATGGTATCATTAATGATTGTATACTGCTGATTCGTAGCATAAGTTGTTGTAGAATAAGAATTGCTACCGAATTCAAAATTTAAAATTTCGGCAGCAAAAGTATACCCCATAGATAATGCAAAAACTACGCCTAATATGACGCATAAAACTTTTATAAAGTTTTTCTTAGTTTTTGCTCTTTTTATCATTTGTCCAACAATCTCCTACTCTTTTTCATTTCAATCTCATTTTGTGCAGTAGCACAGACACACCAGATTGATACGATAATGGCAATGATTAAAAGTTTGTGCTCACTGACAAAATTAAAATATGAACCCCAGTTCTTTAAACTTGCCACAACTTTTCCTTCAATACTTTCTAATCTGACACGTTGAATTGTACCATCATCTAACACCTCTTCCCAAGACATTTGCTTAACATCTTCTTGTGTCAAATCAGAAACGCTATCACCATGACATAGATAATATGTGACACCATCAACTTCTCGAATATCTAAAAGCCTGTGAGTGACAGGTAGCCCTGCATTATCAAATTTTAAAATATCGCCTTCAACATATTCTTTTTGTGCTTTTACTACAATCATATCTCCCGCAACAAATTCTGGTGCCATACTGTTTGATAGTACTTCGTATGGCCTAAATTTAAAGCCATACACAAGTACTAAACAAACAACAAGTATTATACATATTGCCAAAACAATATTGTACATTAATTGTTTAAAGAAATTGAATGCTTTGTTCTCTAAAATCTCGTCTGAATAATTCATACATTCCCCTTTTAACTTCGCTGTGTGCAACCAGAAACAATTACATTGGTCTGACTGCTATATCCGTAAATACCGATTGATTGGATATCAGTACTTGACAATACTGTACAATCAACAAATTCGTATGCAATCACACAATCTAAAGCTTGACAATCTAGTGAACCTGTTGTTGTTAATCTTCCTGCCACTGCACCAATATAGATTGTTGAAGATGCATTGGTAATTCCTATATCAAATGTCAAATTAATATTATTTTGAGAGATAATACCACTCTGACTTGTACCTGCAACTGCACCAATATTTGTACTATTGCTAATTCCTGTATGTGTGATATTTCCATTAACAGTACTTTCTTGAACAGTTGCTCTACTCATAAAGCCAATTAATCCACCAAGATTGCTAGCGTAAATATTGTTAAACGATACATCTACCGTTGCCTCAAATATTCCGCTACTTCTACTATCATCTCCTATTAAATATCCGATAGCTCCACCAATATACGTGAATGTTCTATTTGTTCTTGCCTGAGTGATAGTAAATGTCAATTCCGTCTCTCTATCAGAGCTTGAGTTGATTGTAGAAGTTGTAGCATAACCGATTATACCACCTATATAACTGCTAGAAGTAAAGTCTACATCAAACTGTACTTCAATCTCTAAGATAGAACCCGAAATTGTTGTATCAGTGGCTTCACCTAATAAACCTCCAACATATACATTGCTACTTAATCTTCCAGAACCTGCAAGAACGAACTTCACATTATGTGTTGTAATATTCTCTATTGTTGCATTGTTCGCATTATTTGCTATCAATGCTAAGTTTACCATATCACTATTAGTATTGGCAAATGTATTTGTAATAATTGTATCGACTGTCGACTCTCCAAAGACAATATTTTTAATAGTCGCACCATTTAAATTACTAAATAATGCAAATTGATTGATATTTGACAATTGTACATTGCCAAATCCATAGATTGCATAACCATTACCGTCAAGTGTTCCGCTGAATGTTTCACAAACAATAGCACCTTTTTCTTCTATTAAATCAGAAATATTTGTTTGAGCAAAACTTATTGCAGACAATAATTTAAAGTTGGCATTAGCAAAATGTCCTATTTCCATCAATTCATCAACACTATCAAGCCCATATGGGTCTTCTGCTGTACCTGAACCGATGCTGTATATATTCATTGTAATATCCTCTCCTCTACTTGTTGCTGAATATAGACTGCCTTCACGTTCAACTTGTACCATAAAGCTGGTTATTTGTCCCATTACAGTAGGAGCGTAATAGTAATATTTAATTGAATCTTGTATGAAATATGTTCCAGCCTGATTATAACTATAATTTACCACAACAGATTGTATATCACTAGACAATTCTATTCCAGACGATGCTTGAATATATGGTCTGAAATTATATGTAATTCTTAACCTATCTCCTTCACCGAAATCAGAAGCAGTTGTCCAATAATATCTATATTGTTCATTATCATACAACACTGCACCGACAGGATTTGGTCTATCTTTTGAACTGGTATATGAACTGCTCTCACTATTGAATACATATCCATATCCTATACCCATTGCTCTAACCTGAACTGTATATTGACCAGTCATTCCAGTAGGAGCCTGGATTGAATTGTTTTCACTTCCTGAAATAGTTTCTTCATGTTCTGTCGACACTCCATCACTAGTATTATATGTGAATTTGACCCAATATCCTTGTGCGTCTTCATTAATATCCCAACGTATTCTATTGAGATTTCCACTATCAACACCAATATTTTCCACAGGAGATAATTTTATAAATGAGTGACTAGAATTGGTTAATCTTGAATTGATTTGTTCGTCTCCCATAGCTCTAATATTTACTGAATATGTCCCAGCTTCTAAACTTTTGCCTGTATCGTCTGTCGTCACTGAGAAATCAATAGAATTTGTAGTGGTAGTAAACACATATGAATTTGTACTAGAAGTCAATGTGACAATATAATTAGTCACATTTTCAACAGAATTCCAGCTCAAATTTCCATTGATAGACAATAATTGTGCATCGTCAACTCTATTCAATCTTTCAATTTCAATTTCGTTTGAATAGTTGCTATTTAAAACTGCTTGTTCACTATTAGTCGTACCTGCCACATACAGTTTTATACTATAAATTATGCCATAATCAATATAGGTTGTACCAGTACCGTCATCTAAACGATATCTGTCATCTAGGAATGAATAATAATGGTATTGATAAGTTCCATAACTATCATTTTCACGTGTACCAGTAGTTGTGAATGTAATAGTTTTTCTCTCTTGATTAGAATCTAAGAAAGTAATTTGTATAGTGACTGTTGTATAGTTTGTTATATCCAACACCTTCCATTTTAGCACACCATCTTCTATCCTTAAATCTTCTCCACTTGTTGTACTAATACCTGTTGATTTTGAGAATTCAAACTCTCTATCCACAGCATTATCTTTGATGAAACTTCCATTCAATACATATTGGTTGCTTTGTGCCAAACCTTTTACTTTGATTGAATATTCTTTTGCGTCTTCTATATTTAGAATTTCTCCATTGATATCAATGCTAGACGGCAATTCATATGTGACTATATGATTAGCTGAATCAATACTAATACCCTCACTATCCCGTGTGATTTGATATGTATGAGGAGTGCCTGTATCATCAATTATTGTGATTTCATAATCATAAATGTATATTGTTGTATTATTACTATTAATACTTGACAATGCAAATTTCAAAACTCCATTTTCTGCATATACTGATGTGTCTGAAATTTAAATATAACTATTTGTTGGAGCTTTTGAATTTAATAGATAGTCAGATGCATTTTCAAGCGTGCTATTACCAAGTCCAGCAATCGTACGAACTGAAATTTCATAACTGCCTGACGAGAATATATAATTTCCTGTATCATCTAAACATTCTGACATGTCAAACAATATTGCATTTAATTCATCAAAAGTCACTTTTACATAAATTGCATCTGGGCTGTCAACAATTTGGCGAGCTTCTTCTTCCGTGTTGTAATACAAGTATACGATTTGAGAATCTACCGTATTTAGTTTTGTAATAGTCAATTCATATAAAGGATAATCAATTACCATGTCTGATTCATCAACCGGACTTTGATTATTCAATTTAATTTTCCCTAAATATGAAGTCAAAACATTTTCACTATATCTAATGAATGTATTAGAAGTATTGGTATTTGCCGTTAAATATGCAGTATGTGAAGTGATTGCTTGCGAACCAGTATCTCTTGAAATTATACTATCTCCACCCAACATATTTACTCGTATAACGAATGACCCGCCATTAGATAAATCTATTGTAGAATATGCTCTTTCGCTTTCCGCACCTGTATAGATAAATTCTCCATTCTCTACCGTCACATCAATAGGATAATAATATAAAGTATTATAATCTTTTAAATTAATACTATTATCTTTGAATACGTTAAAGTATAAAGTTTTTGCGCCATCTTCGTCTGTGTAATTAAATTTGACATATGCATAAAGATTAGACAAACTTTCATCCATCAGTGCATATTCATCACTTGATAATTTTGAATTAGAAATTGCATCTAAGAATCTATAATAATCCACCGCATAAATTACATAACTTGTTGGAGTTGTAATCGTCAATTTATATACAATGGTGTCATTCCAGAAACTGTTTTCATCTAATATATCTTGATTGTTAAAATTATAATTCAAGTCTACCGATTCATAATCATCTGTACTATTAAATTGTAATATTCCTTTGCTAACTTCGAATATGTTGGTGTTAAGTTTTGTACCAATTAATTCACTAACTTTTATTGTTTGAATTGAATTCATTACACATAAACTTCTATTTGAATTACCCTTCAACCGTATGTTGATGCTATAACTTCTGTTAACTAAAATATTCAATATATCGGATTCAGAAATTTCTACTATATATTTATTTACAGTATAAAGTTGAGTGACATTATCTTCCTGTAAATCTCCCCATTTAGTAATTCCCAATGCTGTCAATTGATTAGCCGCATCTTCCGCACGAGAATATATCAAGCTTTCCGTTCTATTAGCTGCACTATCTACAAACTGTATTTCTGCTTCATTAAAGTATCTATTTGCATGAATCACCAATGAGCCATCATCAACAGTCACACTATCTATTTCAGGCATTCTGAATACTTGCATAATTTCGCTAGTTTCGCTATTCAACACATTTTCACGTGTACTGATTGATTGAACACTTATTCCATATAAACCAAAATAACTATTAAACTTTTCATTAGAAAAGTCAAATTTTGTTTCCGTAATCACTTCTCTATCAATCTCTGTTGTAAAATCAGAATCATAGATTCTAACTACATAACTAGTTGCCTGTTCATCAACTTGCCAAATAATACTACCTTGACTTGCATCTAAATACGGAGTTTCCATTATATATACTACATAGTCAAGAGAATAAGCGCTTGAAAGCAAATTATATCCACTTTGTGTTTTTGGAAGGGCTTTTACGCTAATGTGATATTCCCCAGCCAAGAACTTTTCTGTTTCTGAAATTACACCATCACCATCAGCATCATATCCGTAAGGGAAAATCACATTGACATCTTGTAAAATGCTTGGATAGGTATTTAATATTGTTTCATCATCTGAATCTATAAATTTTAATCTTGTATCAGAACTATAATATACATTATCGCCAACTTGGATTCTTAAAATGTAGCCATAGCCTACATCAACACCATCAAGCATATTATTTTGACTTCCTACCCATGAGATATGTTCAATTATCTCTCTATCGTCCTCTTGTGAAGTATATTTTTGTGTATTTGAAGGAGCAAACAATCCATATACTTCTACTGAAATACTATTAGAATTTAGGTAATAAATCATTTGTTCACTATCTACATAGTTTACATTGATATTGATAACTAAGTTTTCTTTTAGCAACGAACTGACACCATAACCAAGTACCAAGTATGGTTCAATATAAAGTTTATCATTATTTAATGTGACATCTTCACTATCTATATTTAAATAATATTCTTTTGAGCCATTTATTATATGAATGGTGCAATCTACTGTGCCTGCCTCTAATAATGTGACTGCATCTTGTGACAATGTCAAAACAATCATACCATTTTCAACACTGAACACAGGAGTTGCCAGTTTGTTTACATTAACTACTTCGCTTAAATTTGCATTAGTATATCCATTATCTGCTGAAATTGCTTTGATATACAATTTAATATTTCCTGTTTCATTCGCTAAATTATAGCTCGTAGTAGTCAACAGTCCCGTATTGACTTTTTGATATCCAGATGCTGTTTCTTTGTATATTTCATAACCAACAGCATTCTCAACCGCATCAAATGTGACAAATCCTCCTGACACTATGATATTTGAAACGGTATCAATTTTAGTAAATTTCAATTCATTTGATGTGTCTGAATTGAACACATAAACAGTATCTCCATCTGATATATATTCACCACTAGTCAAGATATAATATGAAATATAGATATCTCCTATCAGCGTATAATCGTCAAGATTAAAGGTTATCGTGTTTGCGACTGCATCAGTGTCAGAATATCTCACTTCCACAGTGTTTGATTTTTCTCCATCAACAAGATTATATATCTCTACTACATATGTCTTATCAAAGTCTGTATCATTAGTTTTAAAGGAAATTTTTACTGAATTGTCGTCTGATGTATTATCTTTTGTAGCTGTCAACTCTGGCAATTCGACACGAGCAATCTTTATACTGTCTCCAACCACACTCAACGTTGGAGTTTCAATACTTGAATCAACATTCAATGTAATAACCGCCACCTCATTTATATCCGATAAGTTCTCTATTGGTGTATTTTCATAGATATAATTGACATCAACTTTTAACAACTGATTATCGCTGTCAACCACTGTTGAACCATCTAAGTTTAAACAATAAATATTATTAATTAATAATCCATAATTAACATACGTATTAGTTTGAACAATATTTGAAATTGTTATATATTGTCCCTCTCTACCAGCAGTTGTCTTAGTCAATAATGTTATAGATTTATCAGCAGTGAAAGCACTATTTGCAGTACTGTCTTCTCCTGTACTATCACTAATAAATTTTACTCTAACATTGAAATTCTTATTCATTTCAGCAATTATTGGAGTATAATCAAGGTTCAGCAAATCAATATAATAACTTCCGTCTTCATAAATATAATTTAACGTGTCATCTCCGCAAGTTAAAACTCCGCCATCACCTTCAAAACTCATCTCTTCATCAATAGTTATTATAAGGTTAATATTATATTCTATATCTTGATTCTTTGGAGTAATTACAAGTCTATTGTTTTCATCAATCGTAATATCCGTTGAATTATCTATCATGTCAATAGTCAACTGATATTCAAAAGAATTTAGATAGAATATATTACTACTGCTATCTACTGCATTGGCTTTCAATGTCAATACATTCTCGCCAACCACAAATTCTGTAAACGGACTATTGTCAAAAGCATAGTCATTTTCAACATTATTAAACTTGAATGTAAAGTTTTTTACATACTCACTAGGATTACTGTCTGTTCTGGTTATTATATCTGTTGTGCTATCATACGACAACAAAGGGGTGCTTAAACGAATTATTTTTATTTCATCTGACAAAACAGAATTTAAGTAATTTGTTCCATCTCCAACTGTTTGAATTTTGATTGACATTTCTCCATTATTTAATGTGAAATCATAATTATTTTGAATTAATTCCTCAGTCAATATATATTCATCATCGGTCAAAGTGTAAATATTAAATTTCTCAGCTCCCAAGACATCTGAAATTGTTAAACTTGCACTATCTTTATCTAATAGACTAACACTAGGTACATCTAATACCACAAAAGGTTTTGATGCACAAATTGTTGCAACTTTCCCACCTACTGAGAATGTATTTTGACCATCACCATAAACATATACCGTAATAGTATAATTATCGCTTTGAAGATAATTTTCTAGGCTTGAATCTTGCGAATTTAGGCTTACTTCATTGCCCGAAATTTGAATATTTGTTCCCTTTTCACCTGTTATTGCGAACCTAATTTCAGCAGATTCATTAATTTCACTGACATTAACTTTTGCTACTCCATTAGTTATTTCAATGCCGTCAATGCTTTCTAGTTGAATGAATTGAATAGTTGTAGCATTGCTGTCAAACGCTGTTGAGTTATCCCCTAAATGCGTGACCACCACTTCATTCTGCCCTGCCATGAAAGAATAAGTAGACAAATCGAATTCAAATACATCGCTATCTGCTTCAATCGTCTCACTAATAGTATCATCAATTGTATTAAACTCTATTTTATAACTATCACCAATTTGACTATTGAAAGTTAGCACATAATCAACAATACTCAACTCAACATCGGATTTTTTATTTATTTGTATAGATGCAACAGGTGAAGACAGATAATTGACATCACCAAAAGTTTGCCCTTCTACATAAATTTTGAATGTATAATTCGTTCCGGCAGGATAGTTATCTAATGAAAATGAATTAGAAATAGAAGTTGTCCTAACAATCATTTCATCATAAGTTATTTCAATAGCATATGAATTTGCGTATTCCACTGCTTGCCATGATATTAAATTGCCACTCGCTGATAAGTTCGGCATGTCAAATCTATTGAAACTCAATTCTTCACTCAACATTTCTGATTTTAAAACATTAACACTATTTACCCCAATTTCAGGTTCAACACGAATAAGATAACCACCATCTTTATATATAATATCTTCAAAATCAGCAAGGGTTTTTAAATCAAAATAATTATTAATAGTATTGGCAACTCGTTCATTATCTATATAAATTGAATAAGAACTCGCATTGTTGACATTGTTCCAGCTAATCGTCGACATTGTCATTGCAATATCAGTCACATCAAGCACTGCGGCATCAATATCATAACTAATTGAATCATAATATACTACATTATTCCCATTACGTGTCTTAACATCATCGTTTACAAGTGAAACAATTCCAACAGTCACATTATTTCCTACATAGACATCAGGTATTTTTGTCAAGTCGACAACATTACTTGTGCCACGTGTAAACTCATCACCATTAATCAATATTGAATAGTTAGTAGAGTTGGAATTTTTTTCAAAAGTTAAAGTTCCATTAGTTATACTTGCAGAAGCAACTGGGCTATTTTGATAGATAATCAATTCGCTACTAAAAGCACTATTTATAAATGCCTGACTGTAAGTAGGAGCATTTGCCATAACTTGAACCGTCAATACTGTATCAAAAGCATTTCCGAATTCTAAATCATATTGAGAAAGAGAATATGTATTGCTATTGCCAAGATTGATTTCATGTCCATTAATTCTGATTGTATAACTTGTTGCATTATTAACATTGTCAAATGTAAAAGTTTGTGTAGTTGCATTGTATGTCAAATTTCTAGGAGTGTCTAATGTTGTTTTATTTTTTCTCACTATGACGGTCATCACATCTTCAATAAGGTTATTATCATTTGACCTAACACGAATTGTAGTATTGCCTTCTGATACTGCCAAGATAGAATTGCCATTAATAGCAACTACTGCTGAATTGTTGCTAGTTAAAGTATATGATGAATCAGTAGCATATGAAGGAGTGACAGAAACATTAGGAGTATACGACTCTCCTACCAAAAGAACTATTTCATCTTCTCTAAAAGATATATCTTCAACTGGCGTTTTGTTTTCACAACCAAAAATAAGTAGCGACACGAACGCAAGTATCAAACACATATAAAACTTTTTGTTTTTCAGTATTGACATATTTACCCCTTTTATGTCATTATTCCATTAAGTTTATTTTAACACATTGATAATATTTTATCAAATATTTAACACAAAAAAATATAAAATATATTATAAATATATAAAAAGCATAAAAACACGCTAAATTCTAAAAATTAAGTAGATAAAAATTTTTATAAAAAATTAAAAATTAAATAAAAATTTACATAATTTTACATTTTTTATTTATTTTTTATATAAAATTTAAATATTTTTTAAAATTTTTTAATAATTTATTTTTTTCTATCATCGTTTTTATAATTAATCTCTCAAATTAAAATTCTTGACTTTATTCAAATTATAATTTATAATAGAACGAATTAATATAAAAGGAAATAAAATGGAATTAAAAATTTATAATTCATTAACCAAACAAAAACAAACAGTTAAACCTATTGACAACACAGTAAATTATTATTTTTGCGGTCCCACTGTATATTGGTTTCAACACATAGGAAACATGCGTGCATTTTTTGTCATGGATTGTATTCGTCGTGCCGTCAAATATTTAGGATATAAAATCAACCATGCAATGAATATAACAGACGTAGGTCATATGACCAGCGATGAAGATGAAGGTGAAGACAAAATGGAAGTTGCAGCAAGACGAGAACATAAATCACCAGAAGAAATTGCAAAGTATTATTGGAATATTTGTTTTAATGATATGAAAGATTTAAATATTGAAACGCCCGAACATATCTGCCCTGCAACATCTGTAATAGATGATATTATAAAATTTATCGAAGACATTCTAAAAAATGGATATGGATATATCACAAAAAATGGAGTATATTTTGACACCAGCAAGTTCAAAGATTATGGCAAGCTTGGTGGTATGAACCAAAATGAAAAGAAATTCGGCGCTCGTATTGAAGTAGATGAAGAAAAGAAAAATCCAGCAGATTTCGTACTCTGGGTAATCGCAAAAGATAACCATATTCAGCGATGGAATAGCCCATGGGGAATTGGTTATCCTGGTTGGCATATAGAATGTAGCACGATTGGAAACAAATTTTTAGGTGAACATATAGACCTTCACGGTGGTGGAATAGAACACAAAACAGTGCACCATGAAAATGAAATAGCTCAAAATTATGCTAAATGCGGTCATAATGTGGTAGATATCTGGTTCCATTTAGAGCATTTAATGTTCGATGGTGGGAAGATGAGCAAGTCAAAAGGTTCAATTTACACATTGTCTAGCCTAAAAGAAAAAGGTTATTCCCCAATGGAATTGCGCCTATTTTATCTATCTGCTCATTATTCAAAACCTCAAAATTTCACATTCGAAGCATTGAATAGCGCAAAAGAAAGCTATGCCAATTTGAAAAAACTACTTTTAAAACACAAATACGGAACAACAAAAATTGAAGATAGCAAAATTCAAAATTACGAACAAAAATTTGAAGAATATATTGCAGACGATGTAAACACTCCACTCGCTTTATCTGTAATGTGGGATGCATTAAAGAATAATGAAGACAGCTTAGACATATACAACCTTATTTTGAAGTTCGATAATTTCTTAGGTTTAAAGCTTGATGAAATTATAGAAGAAAAAATTACAATCCCAGAAGAAATTATTAAAATAGCGGAAGAAAGAAAAAATGCTAGAATAAACAAAGATTATAAAACAAGTGATTTACTACGAGATGAAATAAATATTTTAGGATACAGCATTTTAGATAAACCAAACAATGAATATGAAATAATTAAAAAATAAATAAAAAAATATATAAAATAGAGAAAAAATACAAAAAAATATATAATTTTGACAATATTCTCTATTTTTTTATGTTTTTTAATAAAATTATTAAATTAAAAATTTAAGTCTATTATATAAATTATTAGCATAAAATTATATATGAATTATAATGATTTTCCAATTTTAAGTGATGAAAAATATAAAATGATTCAATCTGAATATGAAAAATTTTTGCCATTTAATAGAAAAAACAATATTAATAAAATATATTTTTTGCTAGAAGAATGTAGGCATTTCTGTTTTGGACTAACTAATAAATTTAATACATCAATTTCATCATGCATCAATGAATCAAAAAAAATAATCGAAAGATTAATGGATAATCTTCATGCAACTTTTAGCATTAATATAGAATATAAACATGAAATCAAAGAATTTAATTTATTTACTTTCACAAAAAAACTAATTGAATGTATTTATGAAATTAAAAATTGGAATTCAAAAGAAGACAAGGAATATTATAAAAAAATTAGTGAAGACTGTATGATTGATTTACTATTTTGTTTAAAAACCCTTATTTCGTCACTAGAAAAAAGTAATTTACATTTCTTTAAATATATGTAAATCATTTAATTTATAATTATTAACTTATTCCACAAAAATCATATTTAATTTCGTCTTATATTGTTTATTTAATCTTTGAAATTCATTAGTAATTATATTTTTCATTAATTCTAATGGGTAATTGATTGGAAAATCATATATCCCTATTGCAATAGTTTTCCAATGCAACTCTTTTATTTCCTGAAACAGATTATTCAAAACCAATTTTAATCTTTCTTTATCAGAATCTAAGAAATCGCCATATATTTCACGCAGCATTATTTTCACTATATTCTTTGCCGGCAAATTGTATCCTTCAATAATATATGGAACAGTATAATCAATAAGACCATTATTGGATTTTAGTTTAAAAGCCAAATCTTCATTTACCTGCAAACCTGCATGCAATAAAATTGTGTTGTCTAAACATTTTATATAATTATCTAACCTTCCGAAAAGATTGCTCGAAAATATTATTATAGCATCCACACTAAGTTTAGTAATATTTTCATTATAAAAAGCAATATTCTTTTTGAATTTGAAATCTGTCGGATTAACAACTCCCCCTAATCTATTTTCATATGAAAGTAAACAATCTTGCTTATGTAAAAAATTTTCGTCCAAATACCCCATTGTTCGCATAAGCATTAAATTATTTAATAACCAACGCTTGTCTTCATCTGTCAAATCATCTAAAAGTTTTTGCTCATTTTCCTTAGTTAAAATATTTAATAATTCATCAATTATTTCTTTCTTTTCATTTTCATTTAAATCAATTTTTAACATAATATTATTATAATAAATCAAAAAATATTGTCAAATAATTATTAAAAATTTTATTTTTTCATGCTTTTTTCTTAAAAATAATTATTTTTTTACATTTTTTATTAAATAACAAAATTAAAAATAAAATCATAAATATAAATTATGAATAAAAAAATTTGTGTATATGCCATAGCAAAAAATGAAATAAAATTTATTGAACGTTGGTATGAATCAGTAAAAGAAGCAGATTATATTTGTGTCTTAGACACCGGAAGTAGTGATGGAACCTATGAAAAATTTAAGGAATTGGGTATAATAGTTAAACAAAAATCCTATGATAATTTCAGGTTCGATGAAGCCAGAAACGATAGTATGGAATTAATACCAGAAGATGCAGATATTTGTGTATGTATTGATATCGATGAATATTTTGAACCTGGCTGGACGAAACTTCTAAAAGAGAATTGGAACGAAAATACTGGTAGAGTACGTTATAGATACACATGGAATTTCAACCCTGACGGAAGCGAAGGAATAGTATTCATGGCAGACAAAATACATAAAAACAAATGCTTTAAATGGAAAAATCCAGTTCATGAAATACTTGTCCCAACAACCAATAAAATCCTTGAAACCATTGATATCCCACAAATACAGTTGAACCATAAAGCAGACAACTCAAAATCACGGACATCATATTTACCTTTGCTCGAACTGTCTGTAAAAGAAAACCCGAACGATGATAGAAATACCCACTATTTAGCACGAGAATATATGTTTCACAAAGAATACGATAAAGCTATCGAGATGTTCATACGGCATCTAAATCTTCCAAGTGCAATTTGGGATATTGAGAGAGCCGCAAGTTTGAGATATATTGCAAATTGTTATCGAATTAAAGGCGATGGCAAAAATCAAGAAGCATATCAAATTTTGGCAATACTCGAAGCAGATTATGTTCGTGAACCATACTATGAATTAGCAATAAAATATTTTGAAGATAAAGAATATTTAAAATCTGCATTTGTCTTCAATCAAATGTTAAAAATTCAAGATAGACAAATTAATTATATGTCTATGCCTGAGTGCTGGGGAAGTCTGCCATATGATTATTTATCTATGTGTTATTATGAACTAGGAGATTACAAACGAGCTCTTAGCATGGTCGAAAAAGCTATCGCACTAAACCCTAATGAAAAAAGATTAATTGAAAATAAAAAAATATTTGCTAATTTAATAAATAATTTATAAAAATAAATAAAAACACGAAAATTTTCGTGTTTTTATTTATTAAAAATGTTTATTTAACATTTTTTATTTATCAATATATTTAAATTTTATTAATTTTTTTATATTTTTACACTCCAAATTGAGAATTAAATAATTCATAATAAAATCCTTGTTTTTCCAACAACTCATTATGTTTTCCTTGTTCCACAATACTTCCCTTATTCATTACCAAAATAGTATCAGCATTTTCAATGGTTGACAATCTATGTGCAACAATAAAACACGTTCTTCCTTCCATTATGATATCCAGTGCTTCCTGAATCTTCATTTCTGTTCTGGTATCAATATTGCTTGTTGCTTCGTCTAAAATCATCATTGGTGGCTTTAAAAGCATAATTCTAGCGATACATAAAAGTTGCTTCTGCCCAGCACTAATATTGTCTGCTCTTTCTGTTATAATCGTATCATAACCCTCTGGCAATTTTTCAATGAACTGATGAGCGTTTGCCTGTTTGCAGGCTTCAATTATTTCATCCATACTGGCATCAGGTTTTCCATATGCAACATTATCTCTGACACTGGCATTATAAAGCCAACTCTCCTGCAACACCATTCCATAGAAGCTTCTAAATGATGCACGTTTTACTTTCCTAATATCTTTACTGCTAACTTTTATACTACCTTTATCAACATCATAAAAGCGCATCAAAAGGTTTATTATTGTACTTTTTCCACAACCCGTTGGCCCAACGATAGCCACTCTTTGCCCTTTCTTTACTGACAAATTCAAATTTTCAATCAATTTAAACGAATTCGAATAACTGAAATCTACATTTTTTAATTCCACTTCTCCATTACATTTTTTTAGTATTGGCAGTTTACTATCGTCAATTTCATTAGGTTCATCCAACAATTCAAAAACCCTGCCCGCACTGGCAATTGCAATATTTAAATCTGCAAATATACTTGTCAAATCATTAAATGGTTTTGTGAAATTATCCGAATAACTTAAAAATGATGAAATCCTACCAATTTTGAGACCATCCATAGCCATAAAGGCACCCATAACCCCAATCACACCATATAAAATTCCATTTACCAAACGTGATGCAGGATTTGCAAGAGACGCATAATAACTTGATTTTTCACTAGAATCATATAATTGTTTGTTCAATGAATTAAATTTTTCAACTGCGTTATCTTCATCATTAAACGCTTTGATTATCTTCATATTAGTAATCATCTCTTCTGCATAACCGCTGACAGAACCTTGTATTTCGACACGTTGACGATATAGTTTTTTGCTCTTTTTGGTTATCTTAATTGCCAAAAGCAATGAAAAAGGTGCTATAATTATGACAATCAAAGCTAGCGACCATCTCAATACAAGCATTATAACCATAACTACAACTAATTGAAATATACCACACAAAATAGACTTAAATCCGCTCAAAAATCCATCTGTCACATTCTCAACGTCCGCTATCATTGTGTTCATAATATCTCCGTGAGAATTGTTGTCCACATATTTAATCGGCACATTGTTCAATTTGTGATAAATTGCGTTCCTGATTGATTGTCCTGTTTTATAAGTTAAAATATTCATATTATATTCGCCCAACCAATCCAATAATGAACTCATTATCGTCATAATTAAAATTATAATTAAATATTCGTACAAAAGATGAAAATCCACATTATTAACACCTATCATACAGTCAATTGCCAACCCAGAAAGTATAGGAATTGCCATATTTATACTAATTGCTAACAGAGTGAACACCACTGACATATAAAAAGATGTCTTATGTGGTCGAACATAAGGCAGTAATTTTGAAAGTAATTGTTTAAATCCTTTTTTCTTCATAATCTCCTATTTTGCCTGCGAATCGTAAATTTCTTTATAAATCTCACAATTTTTCATCAATTCGGCATGTCTGCCCATGCCTACTACATCTCCATTATCTAAGACTATTATCAAATCTGCATTTTTTATTGAGGTTGCTCGCTGTGATATAAGAATGAGAGTTGTATCCAATTTTTTTAGTGCCTTTCTCAAATTCGAATCGGTCATAAAATCTAGTGCACTACTACTATCATCTAGTATCAACAATTCAGGTTTATTTATTAATGCTCTGGCTATTGTTAGACGTTGCATTTGACCACCACTCACGTTCTTACCTCCTGCCATAATCTGATAGTCTAATTTATTAGGCCATTCTGAAACAAATTGCCATGCTTGGCTAATTTTTAATGCTTCAATAATTTCATCATCCGACGCATTTTTATCTCTAAGTTGCATATTCTCACGCAAACTTCCACTAAATAAAGCGCTTCTCTGTTGAACAATACTAATCTCTCTACGCAACTGTTCAATTGTAAAATCTTTAATATTTTTCCCTTTATATAAAATTTCGCCATTTGTCACGTCATAAAAACGCGTAATTAAACTTGCCAAAGTCGTCTTACCGCTACCCGTTCCTCCAATGATTCCCAGTGTCTGTTTTGGTTTCAATTCAAACGATAAATCTTTTATAAAAGACTTTTCTTTGCTATCCATTGAATAATTGAAACTGACATTCTTAAATTCCAAGATGTTATCATAATTCAATCGCTTAAATTCTTTTGCTTCTAATGAATCCACAATAGTAGGTTTTGTATTCTTGATTTCTTCAATTCGATGAAGGCTTGCCACCGTTCTAACAAACATTACAATTATTTGTGATAGTAGCAATAATGATATTGTTATAATCGCAATATAATCAATGAGTGCAATAATGTCACCCTGGGTCATGCCTCCTATATTAATTTGTATTCCACCAATGTAGAGTAAAGCAATCGTTGCTGCGTCCACTATTAAATAAATCAATGGATTTAATAGTGCAGAAATTTTTGAAACCTTTATGCTTGTACTTGTATAATCTTCACTGGCGACTTCAAATCTACTTTGTTCATCAGCCTGTTTATTGAAAGCCCTAATGACACGAGTTCCTGATAAGTTTTCTTTTGTAATTTTTGTAATATTATCTAGTTTGGTACGCATTATTTTAAAATATGGAGTTGTTTTCTTCATATAAATGATGAGTATTATCAACATTATAGGAATTAATACTAAGAAAATCAAAGAGGTTTTTATATTCATCATCAAACTCAATACAAAAGCACCAACCAACAAAAATGGTACACGTATCATCATTCTCATAAATATTGAAACAGCATTTTCTACTTGCATAACATCATTAGTCAATCTATTCACAAGAGAAGCTGTTCCAAACCTGTCCAATTCCGTGTGCGAGAATGAAGAAATTTTTTTAAATAGAGCATCTCGTATCTCCGTTGCTACACCCACACTAGTTAAAGATGCACATTTCTGACTTATTAAACTAAATCCAAATGCTACTATGTTAGAAACTAAGATAATAATCCCAACTTTAATAATAAAATTTGTGTCACCAGTTGAGACTCCAACATCAACGATTTCTGCAACCAAAAGAGGATTTAACAATTCCAAAAATGCTTCGAACATTTTAAAAATTGGTCCTAAAATTACGAACCTCTTATATTTTTTCAAATAACCAAATAGCATTTTCATTTATTTAATTATAAACAAAAAACCATTTTTTTACAAATATTATTAATAAATTTTAATTAATTTTAAATATTTTAATATAAATTATTTTAAATAGTTAAGTATTTGATTGTATTTCACATTAATCAAAAAAAATTATAAAATTATTTAATTAAAAAATAAAAAAATATTAAAAATAATGAAAAAATAAAAATAATTTGCAAAAAATAACGGAAATTCAATAAATCCGTTATTTTTTTATTTATTTTTAATTTCATCTAATTACAACTTTCCCGTCAATCCAACTAGAAAAGAAATTATCTAATTCATTACCACATGCTTTTTCAAATGCCCTAATAATATCTGAGGGAATTACATTTGTATATTTGTTATCATTAAAATAATTTTTAAGTCCAGATATAAAATCTTTTTCTCCTATTAGCTGATACAAACTTTCGTACATTAAAACTCCTTTTACATATGTGCAATATGTATATTCCGGTTCTGTATCATATTCATCTACCGCTCGCATACTAGTATCTAAGTCACCTAATACATCTTGATATACCGTCACGAATAATGAATAATTTTCCTTTGATGCACTTAACATTTCAGAATGAGTCAAATTATATCCTGAATTGTTATCATAAAATAATAGACACGAATATTCTGTTAATGCTTCATCTAGCCATGGATATTTATATTCATCGTTGCCAACCATTCCATACCACCATTGATGCGCTGTTTCATGAATTATGACATTCATATAGTCGTCAATATTTTCTATATCAGCACTAATCATTATTAAATTTGGATACTCCATTCCACCATATATAAAATCTGTTTTTACTATTGAGAAAGTTGAATAAGGATAATCTCCAAACAAATCGGAAAATGTTTCAATCGCATCTAGCCCCGCTTGCAAGGATTTTTTTGCATCATCATCTAAAAAATAATAATATTCAACTTTTGTATTTCCAACTTTACCTGAGATTACTTCAAATTTATCACTTAATACTAATGCAAAATCTCTAACTAATTTGGCACTGAATTTTGTTTGATATTTTCCATCTACCAGTTTTACGTCCGTCTTTTCGCCCGTACCAGCTACTATATAGTTTGAATTATTTAGATTAATTGTCAACTCATAATTAGCCATATCGCTATAAAAGGGGTCCCCATTAGGATTGTACCCGCTTTCGTCAAAACCTCCATTTTCATAGACACACATTATTGGATAGAAATTTGCTAAATTTATTGTATTA
>ERZ1643249.1711-NODE-1711-length-21607-cov-8.798534_pt1 | contig 21607 bp, 18 predicted proteins | sample MGYA00579263_ERZ1643249 | MGnify/ENA primary metagenome ERZ1643249 (study PRJEB29033, sample SAMEA4952264) | chicken gut metagenome | biome: Broiler Chicken; feature: Gastrointestinal Tract; material: Caecum | place: Ireland | collected 2018 | study: Broiler... | reverse complement strand
ATATTATATCATATTTGGACAGATTTTCGTGTCTATATATTTATACTAACATCACATCTTTTAAAATTTGCATATTGTTTTTATTAGATTAAAGAAAATAAAAAAGAGTTAATCTTTTCTTAAAAACTCTTTCTTTCCATTTTCAACACTACATTTTTTAAGCAAAGGCCACAAGCCGGTGCTCTGGAGCCATGTTTTCCTCTTTCCTTACTTTCTAAAACTTCTTTGACAATCTCAGGTTCAATCTTTCCTGTTCCTACTTTTAAAAGGATCCCTACCATATTTCGGACTTGATAACGAAGAAAACCATTACCGATAAAAGTAAATATTACCTCCTCTTTATTTTCTTTATCAAGGGTTATTTTTGCTTTTTTTATGGTACGAACACAGTTTTCCTTCTCTTTATTTTCTGTTACAAAAGCGCGAAAATCATGTTCCCCCTCAAAGTATTTTATTGCTTCTTTCATTTTATCTAGCAACAAGGGGTAATTATGCTGGTAGACATAATTTCTTTTTAAGGGGTCATACTCTCCCATATTGATGCGATATTCATATTCTTTTTCTTTGGCTTGATAACGACAATGAAAGGAAGGATCCACTTCCTCTGCGGAAATTACGTGAATATCCGGCGGTAAATTCGTATTCATCGCTCTTTTTAATTTATAAGGCGTAATCGATACCTCTAGATCAAGATGAGCAACTTGGCCTTGGGCATGCACCCCTTTATCGGTTCTTCCTGAGGCAACGAGATCCACCTTTTTCTCATTGTTTATTTTGGTGGCAGCTTTTTCCATCTCTTCTTGGATGGTAGGATATCCTTTTTGTGTTTGAAAGCCATAATAATTTGTTCCATCATAAGAAAACTTTATTAAATACCTCATAATTTTCCTTTCTATTTTTCTAAGATACACTGCGATAAATATCTTTAATCAAATCTCTTATATCTTTGCGATGATCCAAGCGAACTCCTTTTTCTTTTTCCACTAACTGAATAAATTTCACAATTTCTGGTTTCTCACACTCTTCTTCTCCATAATATATTTCTTCTGGGGTTCCTTCTAAGGCTTTTTCTTTTTTTAAAAAGACAAGGTGTTTGGCATATTGATAAATTAAGTTATGATCTTCGGTAGCAATGATGATGGTTTTATGAAATTTATCCGTTAGTTTTTCTAATACTGCCATCATTTCTTTTGATTCTTTTTGATTAAAGGAAAGAAGAGGCTCTTCCAAGAGAAAAAGGGAGGGATTTTCTAAAAGAGCCAAAGAAAATTGAAGTTTTTTTTGTTCACAACTAGAAAGAGCTGACATGTTTTTTTCTAATATTTCTTTTTTTAAACCTAGAATTTTTAGAGACGTTTGTATTTTTTCTTCTAATTTCTTGATTGGAATATGATGATAACGAATATAAGAAGTAAAGTATTCATAAACATTTTCAAAAGGTAATTCTTTCTGAAAATTCATGGGAATGTATTTTATATCCTTAACATACTCTTTTTGATCTCTTTTTAATTTTCTTTTTCCATTATAATAGATGTTTCCTTTCGAGGGAAACTCTTCTCCGATTAATTTTAGGACTTCTTCTTTTCCTTCTCCTGCTATCGCTGAGATCGATTCATTCGGAAGAACAAAACAAAGATCTTTTTGATTTCCTACTTCCACATGTGAAAATCTTATTTCCATAATTCCTTCACCAATCTTTCCTTATCCAGTATAATTTCATGAACTAAGTCGTAATATTGTAGTTTTACACATAAGTCTACCATAAAAGGAATTTTTAAACCTAATTTATCCAAAAGACTATCTTGCTGTAGTACTTGAAGAGGCTTTCCAGTTGTGACAATTTTTCCATTGGATAAAATGGAGAGGGCATTGATTGGAACTTCGGTCACATCTTCTAAAGAGGAAGTCGTCATAATAATTGTATTTCCTTGCTTATGATAAAAAGAAAGTAAATCCATGATTTCTAGTCTTTCTTCCCTCTTTTGAATTCCTTTTAAGGGATCATCTAATAATAAAATTTCTTTTTCTTGGATCATTTCATTAACAAGGAAAACTTTTATTTGTTCTTCTAACAGAAGATCTTTCAATACTTTCTTTCGCTTGCCATTCATATGAAGATGAGAAAGAATTTCTTTTATTTGTTTCTCTTGCTCTTTTTTCTCCATGTTCTTACTGGTAAAACTTTCTTTCCAAATTTCCTCTACCGTCTTGATATTCATGATTTCGATCATTTCTTTTAAGAGGACTCCTATTTTTTCTTCTATTTTGGTATAAGGTATCTTTTCCAAATAAGTTCGATTCCATCTTACTTTTTCTTTGGTAGGGGTGATACCTGCTAACACTTTAATGAGTCTTGTTTTCCCACTACCTGAAGTACCTGCAATTATATGAAAGGAGTTATTTTCGAAGAAAAAGTCAAAATTTTTAAAGGGAGGAAGAGAAAGTTCATCAACGGCAAGAGAATTCATTCTACTTGCCCTCCTTTTTCTTTTGAAAATAATAAGCTACTTTCGCAAGGATGAAATCAGGGATAAAACGACTAAAGAATTTCCCTAATTTCATGATTATCCCTGGAATAATTACTTTTTTCCCTTTTAGAGTTTTATCAATAGCATAACGTGCGACTAGTCTACTAGGTAATGATTTTATGCGAAAACGAACTCCTGCTTCCTGATTAAAATTAGTATCTACAGGGCCAGGACATAAAACGGAAACTTGTACCTTACTCTTTTTCTTTTTTAATTCTTCTTGTAAAGCTAACGAAAGACGATATACATAAGCCTTGGTGGCATAGTAAGTAGCCATGAGAGGCCCTGGATAAAAAGCAGCACTACTCGCTACATTCAAAATAATTCCTTGATCACGCTTTTCCATGTCCCGAAGAAAAAGTTTCATTAAGATATGAAGGGCTTTTATGTTTACTTCTATCATTTCTAATTCTTTTGCTAAATCAATTTGATCAAACGTTCCAAAGGCTCCAAAACCGGCATTATTAATCAATAGATCAATCTTTTCTTTTTTGGTTTGGTAATATAGTTTTTCTACCTCTTCCCTTTTCGAAAGATCAGCTACGATTATAATTGCCTTTGTCTTTATTTGTTCCTTTACTTTTTCTAATTTTTCTTTTGTCTTTGCGACTAAAATTAAATCATACCCCAATTCACTTAAATAAAGAGCCATATCTTTCCCAATTCCAGATGAAGCTCCTGTAATCAATGCTTTCATATCCTTCCCTCCTCATTAATATTATAGCAAAGAAAAGAAGAGATTTCTATTCTCTTCCTATATTTGATCAATATATTCTAATAACTTTAAGAATAAATCCATATGTTCCTTGGACAAACCATCTCTTCGAAGCTTGCGAATAGCAATTCTTTTCTTTTTAATGACAAGATCTCCAAAAATAATGGCTGCAATTTCGTCTTTGAGTCTTGTTTCAATTTGTAAGTCCATCAAAATACTATTGATATCTTCATTAATAAGACGTACGGCATCAATTTCAATATCTTTTCCTTTACAATTGATCGTTACTTGACCAATGGTTTCCATTCCATTCATTTCTACAATAAAGTCATTATCTTCTTCATACATTGCACTTACTTTTACTTCGCGGTCATTAAAATGAACGATCACATCATCGGCTTTTTTGGTATTGCGGAATCTAATTTTATAATTTCTTTTGATCGGTGCAATTCCACTTTTTCCTTCAATCGAACGAATAATAACGGTAAAATTGTTTTGTAAGTAATTATAGTCGATGGATGTTTTTAAATAGAATCCTTCTTTATATAAGGAAGTAAGGCCATCATCTTCATAGAGAATATAAGTATTAGAGGTGCCTGGGAAGATATGAATCTCTAAATCGATAGGAAGACCTATGTTATTTACATCACTTCGATTTGATAAAGGAATAATCGCTCCACTTTTAGCAAAGACAGGATAATCTTCTTCTTTATAAAAAGAAACATATTTCTTTTTACCGGGGAATTTCTTTCCGGTTTTAAAGTCATACCAAATGCCTTCTGGCATATAAAAACGATGGATTGTTCGGTTCATTACCATATCTTTTTTAGTTAAAATAGGACATACTAATAGTTCTTGTCCTAAGAAATATTGATATTTATAAGTGTTATCATCAATCACAAAAGGATAATCATAATAAAATGGTTTAATTAAGGGGATCGCTTCTTTATAATAGCGGTAGCCTTCCGTATATAAATAAGGAATTAAGCGATGTCTTAGACGTAAGTAATCATTGACAATGGTTTCGGTTTTAATATCCCAATGCCAAGGTTCTCTTTTATAATAAATACTGCCTGCAGAGTGAAAACGGAAGATCGGACTAAAAACGCCCAATTCAACATAACGAATATAAAGTTCGCTTTCTTCAATTCCTCCATGGTGCCCTCCAATATCATGACTCCACCAAGAAAGCCCCATGTTAGAAGCATTTAAACTAAAGGATGAAATTTGTCTTAGTCCTTCCCAAGATACTTCACTTTCTCCCGCATAGAGAATAGATTCCCGATGGGCAGCATATAGATCATTTCTTGATAACATAATACTTCGTTTAGCAGGATTTCTTCCTGAGTCTAAATAATGGTAATGATTATAGGTTTTTAATTTAATAATATTGTTTTCTCCTTTATAATCATGCCAAAAGAAATCTACACCTAAAGATTCTAGAGGATGTAGAAAAAGTTTAAAATAAACATCTAAGAATTTTGGATTCAAGACTTGAAATGGAATAATTTTTCCTTCTTCTATATTTAAATATCCACAAGCCTGTTGATAAAACGTTTCATGAGGATATATTCCTTCGGTAGGATCAATCAATAATCCCAAACGAATATTATGATGATGTAATTCTTTGGTTAATTCTCTAGGATTTGGAAAATATTTTTTTTCAAAATTAAAACCACTATTTAACTTCTGATACTTTCCGGCTTCACGAATATGCCAATCGTGATCTAGTAAAATGACAGAAAGAGGAACATTCCTTCGTTCAAAATTTGTTACTATCTCCATCAAACTTTCTTTGGTATAAGCTGTATCTTTACTCCACCAGTTTCCAAGGGCATAACGCGGAACTAAGTCCGGTTTCCCTGTTAGGTCAAAATAATCTTTTAAAGCAAGATTAAAATCTTTATGATAAAGGAAAACATAAAGATCAACACTTTCCTCTTCTCTTTGTTTGGTGGTACCATCCGCTTCATAGATTAAGGTATTACTGTCATCAAGGGAAGCAAAACCATCTAAGGAATAAAGGCCTTTCTTTAACTTAGGGGGTGTTTTCATATCAATACTTATTTGATTTCCATCCATATTTCTTACTTCTGGATGTCCATAATACCAATCTCGGTCTTCATTCTTTCCTACTAAAAGTGTGATCTTCAAATTCTTTTTCGGATCCATTTTTGTTCCCATAAAAGGTTTTTCTTTTACATAAGTCAACCAAAAATATTTGGTGGATATTTCTAACAAAGGCCCTTCTTCTTGTTTTTTAAAGTCTACCGGTTCAAAACGGCGATTACAAACTAACTGACTGGGTGCATCGACAAAGATTCCACTTCTACTATATTCTAAGCGAATTAAGCGTTCACTTAAGATAGTAAACCGATAATGTTCTCCTTTGACAACAGCCTTTTCATTTGCTTTTCCTTTTTCTATTGCTATTTCAAATTGTCTTCCAAGAGGATACATAGCGATCCCTCCTTTTATTCTTTTTTATTTGTCTAAAAACATTACATAATATTCATCATAAGTAATATCATGTTCCTTGATATAACTGGCGATTTTCTTACCTACATATCGATAATGCCAAGCTTCACATTTATAACCTGTGATATCTTCTTTCGATTTTGGGTAACGTAAAATAAAGCCATAAAGATAAGCATTGTCCATCATCCAACTATATTCATCACTTTCTACAAAGATATTTTCTGTCCCACTTGCAACATCAATGCTCATTCCCGTTTGATGTTCTGAAAAACCTGGTTTTGCTACATAATTATTAACATAATTTTGACCATAAGCTTCTAAGTAGGTATTGGTTATCTCTTCTTGATCCTGATAACTACGATAACCAGAACTTACCATCAGGGTTAATCCTTCTTCTGAAGCAGCTTCTTTCATTTCGGCAAAAGCGTCCACTACTTCTTTGTTGGCTTTTACCTTTTCATCGGCTTTCGTATCTTCTTCATCGAATGTTTCCAAATCTTCTGGTACATAGTCTTCGGTTAATTGTCGATGCTTATTGACTAAAACATCCGGATCAAAATCCGTTATTTCAAGAGGATCCTCATAATCTTCTTTATCAAAATCTAAATTGACATAAAGAACAGTCGTTTCGGCATCTTCATGTTCTTGTTCTTGATAAGCTACATAGCGATCTAAATTTTTTAGTTTAGCATAATCAACGGAAAGAAATTCATCCAAATAATTTACTTTATCTCTTTTGGCAAATTCTGTTACTGAGTCATTATCTCCTCGCGATAAGATAAGAGAAATTTCACTTGTTTTATAGCCTTTATCTAATAAAGTATTAACATTTTTAATAATGTCTTTTTGATCTTGATATTCTATTTTTTCATAACTTTCTAGATTCTTTTCTTTATAATCCTTACTTTCAAAGGCAGCATTGATCATTTTGTTCTCTCCTACCTCTTCTACATAACTTACTTTGAACTTTTGAAAGATGCTATCGATCGCTTTATCACTATAGCCAAGAGAAGAAAGCTCTCCTCTTTTATTCAAATAAATAAATAGAAGAATAAGAAGAATTACTAAGATAATTCCTATCACAAGGAAAATCTTTTTAAACTTTGGTTTCAATTTTAACTTTAACTTTTTTTGAGTCACGCTATCTTCTCCTTATATCTTTTCTTTTATCATATCATATTTTCATTTGTTTTTATATAGGAAAATTAGACTTTTCCTTCTTCCTTTGTTACAATAGGAGAGATTGAGGTGATGAGCATGAAAAATCCTTTTCCCTATAGTATTGATAACAAAAGATATCATACTCTGACTTATTTTTATCAACATAAGTTTCATGAGAAAGTCTGTAAAGTTAGTTTAAATGCTGGCTTTACTTGTCCTAACATTGATGGAAAAGCAGGAGTTGGTGGCTGTATTTATTGTTCTAAATTAGGTAGTGGTGAGTTTGCTGGGGATCCTCTTAAGCCTTTGGATGTTCAGTTTGAAGAAGGAAAGAAGAAAATGCAAAAGAAATGGCCTAAAGCTAAATTTATCGCTTATTTTCAAGCTCATACGAATACTTATGCACCGGTTGCAAAATTAAAAAAATGTTTTGAGCCTTTTGTAGGGAGAGAAGATGTGGTGGGAATTGCTATCGCTACTCGTAGTGATTGTATTGATGAGGAGTGCCTTTCTTATCTTTCTGATTTGAATAAAAGGACTTTTTTGATTGTAGAATTAGGATTACAAACGATTCATGATAAAACTGCAAAGCTTCTTAATCGTTGCTCTTCTTATGCTAACTTTGAAGAGACAGTAAAAAGACTTCGCGCGCACCATATTATGGTGGTTGTTCATATTATTAATGGCCTTCCGTATGAAAGTGAAGAAATGATGATTGAAACAGCAAAGAAATTAAACCAACTTGACATTCAAGGTATTAAAATTCATATGTTGCAAATTCTAAAAGATACCGCTTTAGAAAAATGGTATCAGAAAGAAAAATTTTCTTTATTAAGTTTAGAGGAATATGTCAATATTACGGTGAAACAGTTGGAATACTTACAAAAAGAAATTGTCATCCATCGTATTACTGGGGATCCAGAAAAAGAAGAACTGGTCGCACCAGAGTGGGTTTTAAAGAAATTTTGGGTCATGAATGAGATCGATAAAAAAATGAAAAAAGAAGATATTGTACAAGGTGATTTGGTTCCTAGTTAACAATATTTTCTTTTTTTCTTTGAAAATGTCTTGTATCTTTTGGTTTTTTGCGTTTATAATGATAGTAATAATAGTAAAGGAGTGTTGGCATGGAACGCAAAGTAAGAATTCTTACCGTTTCTACACTAGCTATGTTAGGAGTTTTCTCGATTTCTTCTGGAGTGATGTACTCTTCTATGGAAGCAAAACAACAACAAAAAAAAATCTTAGTGGTTGTTCAGGAAAAAAGAGTTAGTACGGAAGCGGTTGACTTAAAATTAAAAAAATTTGAATTAGAAGTGAATACGCCTCTTAGTGTTAAAATTACAGATTATTTAGATTGTGCTGTTACGGATGAAGTTTTAGCAAATTTAAAATTAGATACGAGTACAGTTAATGTAACACAGCCAGGTACTTATACTTATACTATTACCTATCAAGATCAAAGTTTTGAAGGTAATATCGTAATAAAAGAACCAGCTACTACTAATGAGAATTCTACGCAAACTATTACTTTAAAAACCATTAATATCAAAGTGGGTACCCCTTTATCTACTGACCTTTCAACTTATGTTATTGAACCGTTAACCGATGAAATGAAAGCCCAAATGATTTTGGATGTTAGTCAAGTAAATATAACGCAAGCTGCTACTTATCAGTATACAATTACATATCAAAACAGCATTTATACTAGTAATATTATTGTAACAAACGATCAACCAACTCTTTCTGTTGGGGATTCTTCTCCAATACAACGGAAGAACAAACACCATCAGAATCATCAATAGAAGAAAAAGAAGAAACAACTACTACGGATAGTAGTACCACAATTACCAATTAAAGCCGAGTTTTGCTCGGCTTTTTTTATAACATATTTTTTCTTTTTAAGATGATAGCAACCAAAATGGAAAGCGCAAGGGCAATGATAATCAAAAAGAAAAAGGCAAATGGATTGTTGGCAAACGCCCCTAAATTGACGTTCATTCCCATGAAAGAAGCGACCATGGTTGGGATAGAGAAAACGATAGTAATACCAGCTAAAAATTTCATGATACTATTTAAGTTGTTTGAAATGATCGTCGCTACTGTATCTGTTGTACTACTTAAGATTCCTCGATACAAATCAGCCATTTCGATCGCTTGATTGTTTTCAATAATCGCATCTTCTAATAAATCCTCATCATCTACAAACATCTCAATGACATTTCCTTTTAAAATTTTATCCAATACTACTCCATTTGACTTTAAAGCGGTAATAATATAAGTCAAACTGTTTTCTAAGGCAAGTAAGTTTAGCAATTCTTCATTTTTCGTCGCCCCTAACATTTTTTCTTCGGCTTCAGAAATCTTCTTATCAATATCCTTTAATATCTTTAAATAAGAAATAGCAACGCGATAAATCATTTGAATTACAAAGCGACTCTTTTTATAGGTGTAAAACTCTTTTACTTTTCCTTGGGTAAATTCATCTAGTAATTGATATTTTTGTAGGCAAACGGTAATAATATAATCATTTCGTACAATAATAATTCCTAAGGGAAGTGTTTTAACCGCTTCGGTTTTATTTTTAATATGCGGTATTGGAACATCTAATAATAGCATTTTACAACCATCTTCTTCATCAATTCTCGGTTGTTCATCATTATCAAGCATACTTAAAATAAAGTTCTTTTTAATTCCTAAGCTATTGGATACTTTAATTAATTCAGCCTCGGTTGGAGCGACTAGGTTAACCCAACACCCCATTTCAAAATTATCAATCTTTTTAAATTCATTACTATTTATGTCTGTATTATAAATTCTTAACATCCCTTCCACCTCTTTTCTTTTTGATCATAATGTCAAAAAGAAGGTTTGTCAAGGAATGTTATTCCAATATTTTTTTCTTCTCTTGGTTCTTTTCGTTTTTCTCATAAATCTTCAATTGTTCCTTTGCGTCAACGGTTACTAGCAAGAGGTTTGATAAGTCTTTCCCATATTCTTTCTTTAATCGAGTATTTAACCATTTTTCATCTTTGTTTATATAAGATAAATTTTCTTTCAGGATCTTTCCATCCATGATGACATTGGCACAAAGGCCTTCATAACTCGTTGGTAATTTTAGATCTTTTCTTGTTGGCTGTTGATATTTACTCTTCATTAAAAAGCTGATCTTACCATTAGGTTCCATCAAAGCATATTCAATTTGACTAATATCAAAATAGCCATTGATCCTTGCTTCTTGAAGAATATCACTAATATCTAGTTTGCTTTTCTTAATCGCTTGATAAGAAAATTGACCATTTTCAATTAGGATGCAAGGGGCACCTGTAATGAGTCGCCTGGCTACGATGCTTTTGGATGTTAGTTGGGTAATGAGATAGGCAACAAAAGCATAAATAAAAATAGCAAAAACGCCTTCGATAAAATCAATTTCGTTATTTAAAGTCATTTCAGCGGCAATCGATCCAATACTTATCCCAATGATATAGTCAAAAAGATTTAATTGGCTTACTTGTTTTCTTCCCATCAATTTTGATAAAAGAAACAAGAAAAAAATAGAAGTTAAGCCCTTTCCTAGAATTGATAAATAACCCATTTTTATCACCAATTTTAGTATGTACTGCTTCTATTTTTCTATGTATCTTTTTAAAAAATTCCTTTTATTTTTCCATTTATAAGATCAATTTTTTCATAATTTGGTTTTTTGGGGAGCCCTGGCATGGTCATAATATTACCAAGTAAAATTGTTAAAAACCCTGCTCCGGCATTGATTTTTATGTCGGTGACATGAAGGGTAGTATCCTTAGGGTATCCTAGTTTTTTGGCATCATCAGAAATAGAATATTGGGTTTTAGCGACACAAATAGGAAGATGAGATAATCCTAGCTGCTTTATTTGAGCGATTACGGCTTGAGCTTTTTCACTATAGTCTATTGTTTTAGCGTGGTAAACTTTTAAAGCTAACGTTTCTAATTTTTCTTCTAAAGGCATGGTACTATTTACAAGTGGTTTAAAATTGTTTTTCTTTTCACAATTTTCAATGACTTTAAAAGCTAATTTTAATGCTCCTTTGCCGCCATCTTTATAAGCTGTCGTTCTGGCATAAAAAATTTTTTGCTCTTCTAGATATTCTTCTATTTTTTTTAATTCCTCTTCTTGATCGGTTTGAAATTGATTGATCGCAACAACAAGGGGAACATGATATTGTTTTAAATGGTCGATATGGGCTTGTAAATTGGAAAGACCTTTTTCTAATTTTCCTTCTCCATGATGTTTTAAAGCTCTTATGGTAGCCACTAAAACAATGGTATTCGGTGTAAGGTCCCCTTGAGGGCAAACGATATCTAAAAACTTTTCAGCTCCGAGATCCGATCCAAAGCCTGCTTCCGTTATGGTATAGTCACTAAGAGAAAGAGCAAGTCTAGTGGCCTGAATACTACTACATCCATGAGCAATGTTGGCAAAAGGGCCGCCATGAACAAGAGTTGGGGTACCTTCTAGCGTTTGAACTAGATTTGGATCAAAGGCATCTTTTAATAAAACGGTTAGAGCCCCTTCTAATTTTAAATCATGAACGGTAATCGCTTTTTTCTCTTTCGTAAAGCCTACAATAATTTTTCCTAGCCGTCTTTTTAAATCCGTTAGGGAAGTAGCAAGGCAAAACAAAGCCATGATTTCACTTGCGGAAGTAATACGGAAATGATCAATATAGTCTTTCTTTTGACAAGTTATGGTTACTTTTCTTAGGCTTCGATCGTTTACATCCAAACATCTTTCAAAAATCACTTCTTCAATTCCTAGTTCATTTCCTTGTTCTATATGGTTGTAAATGGCCGCACTGATTAAGTTGTTCGCAGAAGTAATGGCATGAAAATCCCCAGTAAAATGAAGGTTGATATCCGTCATTGGAACAATTTGACTATATCCACCACCCGTCGCTCCTCCTTTTAAGCCAAAGACAGGCCCAAGAGAGGGTTGCCTTAGAGAAAGACAAACTTTTTTTGAGATTTGATGAAAGGCATCTGCTAAACCAATACTAACAGTTGTTTTTCCTTCCCCATAAGGAGTAGGATTTATAGCGGTTACTAGAATCAATTTACCTTTTGCCTTTCCAATTTCTTTTTTTACTTTGGCTTTTTCCGTTCCGTAGCAATAAAGATCTTCTTCAGTTAAATCAAGTTCGGCTGCCACATCTTTTATATTTTTTATTTTTGTTTGTTCTGCAATATCAATATCTGTCATAGAATCCCTCTTTTCTTTTTTCTATTATAACGTATGTCAAGTGAAAACTCTATAGAAAAATATTTAAGAAAATTTTTTAAAAAACTTTACTTTTTCAAAATTCAGCTTTTTTTGGTGCTCAATTTTGAATTTTCCCTAGGGAAATTTTGCTTTTTCAGCTTGTTTTTCGCTTGAATTTTAAATTTTCCCTTTTTGCGTTTTCTTTTTTCTTGTGTTAGGTTAGAAACCGTTAAGAAAAAAGGAGGAAGTTTTATGAAAAAAATAATGTTATTCTTAACTATCTTTATCTTTGTTTTCTGTGGCAGTATTCTTAACGTTCATGCTCAAACGCAACAGTTTTATGAAGCAGAATACATCGATAATATTTATCTCGTCCGTAAAGATGGAGATAATTCTTTCTATCAAAAAGCACGTTTCTTTCGTAGAATGGCTGATGGAAAGGCAGTTTATTGTCTGGATCCGTTCACTACATTCGATCCAAACAACAATTCTTATGAGGAACGCACTTCTAGTCTTTACTTTAGTGATGATATTCAAAATAGAATCACGTTAATCGCAGGATTTGGTTATGGCTATCCCGGTCATGAAGATCCTAAATGGTATGCAATTACTCAGCTAATGATTTGGCAAGAAATTGAACCACAACATGAATTTTATTTTACTGAAGGTTTAAATGGTCCTAAAACCAATATTTATGATGCTGAAATGTCCGAGATTTATCAGCTTATCAATCATTATCAACAAGAGCCTAGCTTTTCCGATCAAACCTTTTATGGGGTAAAAGGACAAGAAATTGTAGTAAAAGATGAAAACGGTGTGTTGCCTTATTATACTTTTACTCAAACTATTCCAGGATATAAACTAGAACTAAATGGCAATCAGCTTTCTTACCGTATTGATGCAGAAGGGGATTTTGTTTATACTTTAATACGAGAAGGAACAAGACCAGTGGATCCTGTTTATTTCTACGATAGTCCTACTAATCAAAATCTGATGACAATGGGAAGCGTCCCAGATAAGTTAGTATATATTCATTTTCATACCGATCAATTATCTTTGCAAATTCAAAAAATCGATCAAGATACGGGAGGAACTCTTGGCTTAGGAGAAGCAAAGCTAAACGATGCTGTTTTTACTTTATATGATCAGAAGATGAATCCCATCACAGAAATTACTTTAGACGCCAATGCGAAAGCTACCATTACAAGTGATGATGTTCCTGGTTTATCCTTTGGTACCTATTATTTAAAAGAGACAAAAACACCAACAGGATATCAACAAAATGATCAAGTTTATCAAATTGTTTTTTCTAAGGACAACACCCATGTTTCCCTCACTATTCCAAATGAACGAATCAAAAAGGAATTAATTATTAAAAAGGAATATGGAAACGATCAAGAAATGAAAGCAGAAGCAAATGTCTCTTTTGAAATTTATGATGGAAAATTAAAATATATTGATACTATCACAACAGATGAAAACGGAATAGCAAAAATTACTTTACCTTATGGAAGTTATACCATTCACCAAATCACTACTACGGAAGGCTATACAAAAGTAGAACCATTTTACGTTTTTATCGAGAGTATGGATAAAGAATATTTCTATCATATTTATGATTACGAGGAAAACACTTACGAAGTGGAAGTCCCAAATACATATTCTTCTGAATCACCATCGCTGTTATCTATCTTGTTCCCTCTTAGCTTTGTTGGAGTCTTTTATGTCAAAAAAATTACCCATTATCCTTCTTATTAGTTGCTATTTTCTCTTATGTTTTGGCCTTTTTGAAAAGTTAAAAGGAGAACAGCCAAAAACAAACATGGAAACCACTTCTACGAATTATTCATCCGATATAGCAACAATAGAAGAAGATAACCAGGAAGAAATATGGGGAACTTTAGATATACCAGAAATTGGATTGACCCAACCAATTTATCCCTTGGACAGTCCCAAAAATAATGTAGAAGAAAATGTCACCATTTTAAAGGAATCGATTTTGTTACCAGAAGAAAATAGTATTATCTTTTTGGCAGCTCATTCGGGCACCGGAAAAAAAGCTTTTTTTACAAGATTAGATGATTTAAAAAAGGGGGATAGTATTATCTTTACTTTTAAAGGAAAAACTAATTATTATGAGATTGTAGATATAATGGAACAAGAAAAAGATGGAACGATTTCGGTACCTAAAAATCAGATATCAGAACTTGTTTTGACTACTTGTAGTGAAAGGGATCGAACCAAACAATTGGTTATTATTGCTCAAAAAAAATAGAGGTGAATATTACTTCACTTCTATTTTCGTAATGGCAATATCGTTATCTTTTACATCAAAGGTAATATGTGCTCCATAAGGAATTGTTCCTTTTACTAACTCATGTGCAAGTAGACTTTCTACGGTTTTACTTACTTCCCTTTTCAAAGGTCTTGCCCCATAATTAATATCATAACCTTGCTCTACCAAATAATCTTTGGCTTTTTGAGTAAGTTCTAGATGCAAATCATCATGTCTTAATCGGTGTTCAATATCTGCTATAATTTTATCTAGAATTTGATAAATAACATCTTTGCTAAGTGGTTTGAAGATAACGATCTCATCAACACGGTTAATAAATTCAGGACGGAAATGAATTCTTAATTCACCCATGACTCTACTAGTATCGCCATCTAAGATATATTCACTACCTAAATTGGAAGTCATAATAATGATTGTGTTTTTAAAGTCAACCGTACGTCCATTAGAATCGGTAATTCGGCCATCATCTAGAATTTGTAGTAATAAATTTAATACTTCTGGGTGAGCTTTTTCAATTTCATCAAATAAAACAATACTATAAGGATTCCGTCTTACCGCTTCCGTTAATTGTCCGCCCTCTTCATAACCAACATAGCCAGGAGGCGATCCTATTAACCGAGAAACACTAAATTTTTCCATATATTCGCTCATATCAATTCGAACCATATGCTTTTCATCATCAAATAGTTCAGCCGCTAACGTTCTAGCCACTTCGGTCTTACCAACTCCGGTTGGGCCTAGGAAAATAAAGGAACCAATTGGACGATTTGGATCTTTGATACCACTTCTTGATTTCAAAATAGCTTCACTTACTAAATGAAGAGCTTCATCTTGTCCCATAACTCTTTTCTTCATACTATCTTCTAGATGAAGAAGTTTTTCCTTTTCACTACTTACTAATTTACTCAATGGAATATTGGTCCATTTTGAAATTATACTTGCAATATCATCTTCGCTAACCGTATCACTCAACAATTCATTTTTATCTTTTTCTTTTAATTGTTGTAATTCTTTTTCTAATCTTGGTATCTCACCATGACGAAGACGAGCAGCAGTCTCTAGGTCATAAGCGTTCTCAGCTTGCTCTAATTGGAATCTTGCTTGTTCAATTTCTTTCTTTTTCTTTTGCATTTCTTCTTTCAAAGATTTTTCTTGATTCCACATTTCTTTGTATTCTTTTTCTTTCGCTTGTAATTGGCCAAGCTCTTTATCAATTTCTTCTTTTCGTTTCATAGACAATTGATCTTTTTCTTTTTTGATCGCTTGTCTTTCGATCTGTAAGGTCATAATCTTACGGGTTAATTTATCTAATTCGGTTGGGACTGAATCCATTTGAACCCGAATGGTAGCGCAAGCCTCATCTACTAAATCAATCGCTTTGTCCGGTAAGAAACGATCCGTAATATAACGATTGGAAAGTGTAGCCGCTGCTACTAAAGCTTTATCCTGAATCGTAACACCATGATGAATTTCAAAGCGCTCTTTTAACCCCCGAAGAATTGTAATGGTATCTTCTACCGATGGTTCTGCAACAATTATCTTTTGAAAACGACGTTCCAAAGCTCCATCTTTTTCAATGTATTTACGATATTCATTTAAGGTAGTCGCACCAATTACATGAATTTCTCCACGCGCTAACATTGGCTTTAAAATATTTGAAGTATCCATAGATCCTTCGGCATTTCCTGCTCCAACAATCGTATGGATCTCATCGATAAAAATAATAATTTGACCTTCGCTCTTTTTGATTTCATTTAAAACATTCTTTAAACGTTCCTCAAATTCACCACGATATTTTGCTCCTGCAATTAAAGAGGCCATGTCAAGTTCCCAAATAGTCTTGTTTTTTAAACTGACCGGAACATCCCCTTTCACAATTCGAAGTGCTAACCCTTCTACAATCGCTGTTTTACCAACACCAGGCTCTCCAATTAAGACTGGGTTGTTTTTCGTTTTTCTTGATAATACTCGGGTAATACTACGAATTTCTTCATCTCTTCCGATGATCGGATCTATTTTACCAGCTTTTACTGCTTCATTAATATTGCGTCCATATTTTTGAAGAACATTTTCTTCTTGTTCTTTTTCTTGATACATAAATATCCCCTCACTTTCTATCACTATTATATCATATTTTTAGCACTTGTCAATATAGAGTGCTAATCTTTTCAAAAAAGAAAAGTCCTCTTTTAGAACTTCACTTTTCACAAATCACTTCAATTGCTTTTTGCAATTGTGCATCATTTTCATCCGTTAAAGTTTCTCCTGCGGCCAGATTCAACTCTACTTCTTGCGTTGGTGTTACCCCTGTTTCATTAATCCAATTGCCATCTGGAGTTAACCATTTTTGTACCGTATACTTAATCGTATCTCCATTTTCCAAGTCTTCGGTTCTTTGTACCGTTCCTTTTCCATACGAAGTTACCCCTATAATTTCACTATTCAAGTTCTCTTTGAAAGCCGAAGCTAGTATTTCGGCAGCAGAGGCACTTTCTTCATTGATTAGAACGGCAACCGGATAATTTCTATCAACTTTCGACTTCGTGCCATAGACTTTTTCCGTTTCCTTCTTAGTAGCTAACTGATATAGCACTTGCTTTTTGGTCATAAATAAAGATAGAATCTCTGTTGTTTGCGTTAAGTACCCCCCCGGATTGTCACGAACATCAATGATTAAGCGATCAATCCCATCACTTTCCAGTTCTTTTAGAGCCGATTCAAACTGTTCTGCAATATTCGATGAAAAGATTTCAATTTTGATATAACCTACTTTTTTATCTTCTCTTTCGTAGATATTACTAGTGATTTGAGGAAGAGATAAAGTTGTAGTTTTTACTGAGAATGTCTGCTCTTCTCCATTTCTTTGAATGGTCATATTAAAAGCCGTATTTTTCTTTTTATTTTGGATTATTTCCACCGTTTCTTCTAGACTTTTAGAAGTTACATCTTCTTCATCGATTTTTAGAATGATATCATTTTCTTGTAATCCAGCATTCGCCGCCGGCGTATTCTTATAGACTTTTGTAATTACCTTATCAGCATCTTGTTGCGTTACTTCTACTCCAATGCCCTGATAAGTCCCTTCTAGTGATTCATTAAAAGCTTCACTCTTTTCTCCTTCAAAATAGGAAGCATAAGGATCATCCAGATAGTTAATCATTCCTTTAATCCCGGCATCCAGTAGTTTTTCTTTATCCACATCTTCATAATAGTTATTTACAATATCTTCATAAGTTGCTATAAATTCATCTAAATTTTTATCCGTAGATCCACTATAACCCCTTGTATAACTAACAATATTTCCTATTAAAAAGCCAAAAAGGATCGCAATTAGCATAATAATGATCATCTCAGGATAATTAAAACCCACTCTTCGTTCTACAATGACTTCTCTTATCGCTTCATTTTCCTTATTGTCTTGTTGATTCTCCATCTTTTATCACCTCGCTTATACTATTTCATTGTATCACATTTTTGATGATTTCTAAACAGAAAAAATATTTATACATAAGAAAAGCTCTTGACAAAAGAGCTTAATTTTTAAATGGCGCCTCAACTAGGACTTGAACCTAGGACCCCTTGATTAACAGTCAAGTGCTCTAACCAACTGAGCTATTGAGGCAAGAAGACTACATTTATAGTCTATGCATTAATTTGATAAAAATTCATTTATTTGATCGGAATCTGTGATAACTTCTTCTACTTGATGGTCTTTGAAGTGTAATAAGGTAGGATTTTTTACTCTTAACTCACTAGCACTCGTCGTAACAACATCATCATCGGTTCTATATTTTTGATTCATACCATCATGTAAATCCACACTATATAAGCGTGTTTTACTCTTATCTGATTGATAAGAGCTGATAGCAGAAGGTAAGGTAGAATATTCATCACTGCTATCATAATAGATTACATAATAGTCATCTTCCCCTTGATTAAAGGATTCCCCAGCTAATATTTTATCGTATTGAATTACAGATTGGGTTGCCTTTTTTGTTTCATTATCCTTGGTTAAAATTCGTTCGGTTAAAAAATACATCAAAACCAATAAAACAACAATACAGATAATAATAATCAAAGCTTTTTTGCCTGTACCATCCATTCCAGTATTTAAATGAGCAAGGTCTTTTCTTTTTTGCTTTTTCATAGCTATCACCTGTTATTTACTATAACACATTTTGGAACCAATCGTAAATAAAATTTGATTATTTTTTCATGATTCAAAAGTCCCAATGCTAAATACTTTTACCAGCCTAAGAGTTGATGAAGCACCTCGGGAAGAGATTCTATCGTATCTTTCGCTGTCATACCAATTGCTCCTTTCCGTTTTTCTGCTTCCATTCCAGCTAACCCATTTAAATAAGCAGCAGCGCTCACTGTTTTAATATCAACAGAACAATAACTACAAAGCCCGGTTAAAATTCCCGTTAAAACATCTCCACTTCCTGCGGTAGCCATACCTTTACCCCCTTTCTCTACAAAAATTGTATTGATCCCATCCGTAATAATCGTGGTTGATCCTTTTAAAAGTAGAATCACTCGATATTTTGCAGCAAAAGATTTCGCTATTTCTACCGGATTTTCTAATATTTCTTCTGTTGGAATCTGACAAAGTCGTGAAAACTCGGCGGGATGAGGTGTTAATATGATAGGTGCCTTTGCTTCTTTTAAAAGCGATGGATCCATTCTAGCTAGTACATTCAAACCATCGGCATCAATAATAAGAGGAGCTTCACTTTCTTGAATTAGAAACGTTAAGATTTCATCATAATCTTTTCCTTGACTCCATCCCATACCAATTCCTATGGCAGTTCTTTTTTCTAATAACTGACGAAAAATTTTTTCGTCCCATTTCATCATTCCTTGTTCTTCTTTCAAAGGATATAATGTAGTCTCTAATAAAAAAGGAGAAACAGCATAGACAAGACTTTCTGGTACCGCTAGCGTTGATAAGCCACTTCCTACTTTTAAACAAGACAAGCTTAAATTAGCTAGCTTCACAGCCCCACTATAAGGAATAGATCCCCCAATCAAAAGGGATTTCCCATAAGTGCCTTTATTCGAAAATTCATAGCGAGGAGGAATGACAGCTACCACATCTTTCTCTTCCATCAGATAAATTGAACTTTTCTCTTTTAAACCAATGCTACCAAATGCTAATGCTTTTCGATTATCTTTCGCTTGATTTAAAAAGTGTCCTTCTTTATAACATTCTATAGCCACCGTCAAAGTAGATTGAACACATAAATCAGTCAATCCATTTTTAGCATCTAATCCACTATTTATGTCAATACTAATGATTGGTTTCTCACTCAAATTCATATTTTGAATCACTTGTTTTGTAAACTCTGGTAACTTCCCATGAAAACCTGTTCCATAAATGGCGTCTACAATAGCATCATAGCTGTCAAAGACTGTATTTGATTTACATATTTCATAAGTTATTCCTTTTTCTTGACATCTGCCGAAATAATATTTTCCTGCTTCAGAAAAACTTTCACTCAATAAATAAAGCTTCACTTTACAACCTTTTTCTGTCAACAGCAAAGCAAGAGCATACCCATCTCCGGCATTGTTTCCACTTCCACAAACAATCGCTATGTTTCCTTGAAAAGGATAGGATTCCAAAACTACTTGAGCAGCTCTTCTCATCATTTCTTGCTCTGTAATACCTCTTTTTTTCGCTTCTTCTTCCATTTCTTTCATTTCTTCTAGCGTTACAATTGGCTTCATTCTATCACCTCATCTATTTTTACTATATCATAGATTAAACCAAAAGAAAAAGCTTTTAAAAAGCTATTTCATAGTAGGGAGAACATTAATCGAACCAGCTACTTCCACTAGTTCATCTTGATTCATCACATCACTTACAATATAGTACTCTATTCCGTTTGAGGTCCAAGTAAGAGAATTGTTCGTAAGAGCCCCTATTGTATCCATAAACATATAAGGCTCTCCGGCAGTCGGTATAACTGTCCATTCCTCTTCCGTGGTAGCTGTTTCTTCTACTAAGAGAAAAGGCTTGTCTCCTTCAAAGGTTAAGATGACTCTTTCTCCATCGGTTTTACTGACCTTTTCTTCACTTTTTAAAACCGTTCCTTCTGGTAATACCAAAGGATAGATAATATCATCAAGCACACTGGATTGGGTGGTAGTATTTTCTCCTGTCGTATTATTTTCTTCGGTTTGATCTTTCTCGCCTTGTGTCTTATCTTCTTCTCTACTTTCTTCCAACTCTTCTTGTTCTTCTTTTTCTCCACTACTCATATTTTCATCTAAAGCAAAATAGTCTTTGCTAAAACTAGGACTATAATCGATATTTTTTACTGTCAAGGTCATTTTAGGTACATCATTATCTGTTAAAACAATCACTTTTTTCAATTCTAAATCTTCCGTTAATGTTACTTCTTGTTTGACTAAATTTCGGTTGTTAGGATAACTTACGGTGTGCGTAAAAATATAGTTTTTGCCTTCTTTTTGCATTTCTTTCTTACTATCATTTTTTAAATCACTAATAATGGATTGTAATAAATAGATTTGAGAATTGCTGTAAGGCCAATCACTTTGAAACTTAAAACTTTTTCTTAGACTAGGAGTTAAAACCCTGACACTCAAAAGTTTAACCTTTTTATATTTTTTTAAAGCCTCTTATGGCTTAATCCTCTTTAATTTCAAAATCTAATAACTGATTACATACATCTTCATATACATCTTGTGAATACTTGATTGTATCAATTAAATATTGTTTATCATTATCGTATTCTTTTAAACCTCTCATATAATAAGGTCTATCTTTATCTAGTATAATAAATGGCATAATATTATTTTTCAAACACTCTTTAAACATTATCATTCTGCCAACACGACCGTTGCCATCTCCGAAAGGGTGGATTCTTTCAAACCTAACATGAAAATCAATTATATCTTCTAAAGTAACTTTCTTTAATTTTAAATAATCAGTAAGTAACTCATCAATATCTTTCTCCACATCTTTAGGTTCGCTAGTTTTAATAACATTTACAAGTCCTATTATATTAGGGACTACTTTAAATCCTCCAACATTATATCTAGGATCATCTTCATCACTGGTATTTCTCTTTAAAATTTTATTCATTTCTATCATCATTTCTTTAGAAAGAGGTTTATCTACATTATCTAACATATAATCAAATAACTTAAAATGATTTT